>Ga0114923_10000560_pt1 | contig 28573 bp, 63 predicted proteins | sample SumtaG_FD_89578 | JGI IMG/M metagenome (GOLD analysis project Ga0114923, IMG submission 89578) | Deep subsurface microbial communities from Indian Ocean to uncover new lineages of life (NeLLi) - Sumatra_00157 metaG | ecosystem: Environmental > Aquatic > Marine > Oceanic > Sediment | place: near... | reverse complement strand
TTTACGTTTTCATTGGGCTGTAGACTTTATATACCCCCTACCTATTGTATTGAATATCATATAGTTATATCTTCCTTAAACTTTTATATCCCCTCGTTTCATACCAAAGTCTTTCTTTCTTATCTTACACATCCTACCATCAGGATGATGAAACACGTAGCCCTCAATATCTTCTCTTAATAAATACTTTTGTATTGACTCATATGTTACATCACCAAAGATTACTTCTCCATTACCATGTTTAATCAGTACATGTATGTTTAACTGTTCATGGTTACCATTTACCTTAGGACCACACAACTCATACGTGCCATCCTGAAACCTTCTATTACCTTCTGCATTCATAAACCTGTCCCAAGCCTCCCAATGATACTTATCTGCTGGGTTGTCTCTAATACAAGGCACCCAATGAGGGTGATGGCCGGTGATTAAATCAGGCTCTTGGCATGGTATTGCAAGCAATGGTAATGTTCTTCCTTTCTTTAAATCAAATCGTTTGTATAATAAACCATCTATCACTGCACATGCTGTACCATCCCGCTTAATCGTTACTACTCCCTTTGTTAATGCCCACTCATTTAATGGGTCAACTTCATTAATAACTCTACCTAGATCGTTAGGGTCTTTCTTGAATAGTGTTGTCATCTTCTTCATTTACTTAATCTATTATATAATTCTATATCCTCACTCCATAACTCAGCTATTAAGGCTATATCGTTAATGGTTACTGTTACCTTTGTCTTACGTTGGTTGGTTGTGGGTATCTTAATATCTAACCAATTCTCTACATCCTCTATACCTTTCCACACAGTTATTAGGTTGGCTTTTCTTACCCAATAACTCATTGGTAACTGATGGCTGTCGTAAAATCCTCCTTTAAGATGCTCTAACCACTCACTAAACTCTAATCCCTTTTAGTTGATTTATTAACTCCTGTTTATCTTTTATTAACCGTTCCGCTGCTTCTAATTGTTTACTCATATCTTTAATCTATTAACTTTTTCTTTCAACGCTGCATTCTCTTTTAATAATTGCTTAACATAATCATTGAGTGCTATCATCTCCTTAACTGTGTAGTCCTCTATAGGCTTATCTATTAACATTATATCATTCTGTTTGTATACAGGTGGGTAGTATCATAATATTGAATATGTCTTTAACAAATACACCATCGACCATATAAACACCAATATCAATACAATTGTAGTAATACCCGCAAATATTTCGTCGTTTCTTTCTTCTTTCATACTCTTCTATTAATTGCTCCATCAATATACGCCATCTCCAAGATCTTAATCATATCCTCTTTGCTTATTAATAATAATCCTGTGTTAGTCTTAGGGTACATTATTTGTAAAGCTATTAGTTCTTTATTAGCGTATGTGTTAGGAGATGTCATAAATTTATAGCTTTTAGCTGCTCTAATTGTTCTACATTTAAACCTTCTTTTGATGTTAGGAAATATCTATGCTCATTGCTGGTTCCATCTATTACTAAACAATGATAATCAGGCATAAATTCAGTTAGTTTTTGACGTATTGCAACTCTTATTTCTTCATCCAAAAGCCCCATTGGAGTCTCTATTATAAATATTGGTTTCATAACTTCTTTTTAAATAGGTTCTTTATTCTTTGTAGTAAGGTGGATAGCCATTGTATATCAAATAGTGATGGGTATTTTATTATTCTAGGTTTAGGTGGTGTTGGTGGCAATGGTTTGTTTTCATCAAATAAATCTGGCTTATGTTTAACTGTAACACCACTCATAAAATCTAACTTAATTGTTTTATTATCCCAATGAACCCCTTCTTTTGCCCAAACATCTAACCCTAAACTAACAGGATTCGTATTACGCCATACATATATTAACTCCTCATGTGTGTGGCGTGTACCATAATGTAAGTTATGTATTAATTCTAATTTACTATTTTGCCAATCTTGACCATAAACAAGCGATTCTATAGTGCTATAATATTGGTACTCCACCACAATATACTCCTTCCCCTCACACTCTAGCTTAAACTTCTTAACTGTAAAGGGTCTTGTGGGTAGTTCTGTTTTAGTTATGTTCATGGTCTAATTATGTTAGGATTAATTAAATTATAACGTGCTTTAATTTTATCTTTAAGGTCTTTCTTTTGTTGAATATACCATTTTTGTTCAATCATTTCTTTAACTTCAAGCTCAGCAAGATCATTCATTAAATCTTGATATATTTTGTCATTCAATGTTATTCTAATCATACTCATCACTCATGTGGTTTATGTCTACGCTCCATTATTGTTCTATCATAACATAAATAGAGGAATACTGTTATTAATATTAGTAGGTTCATTTTAATTGAGGTAAAAGTTTAAACATAATCTTACGTTTATAAATCTTTTCAACCCTAAGCCTACTACCTCTAACTTCAATAATTTCACCTACCTGAAACACTTTAGGGTCTGGCGTCTCCATTTGCTTATTAAACGTTGATAATTCAATTACTTCAAAATTTCCTTTACTGTCATCCATTATTTAATTTTTTAATTATTTTCGTCTCTATCAAGCAGCAATTCTAGTACAGCTGCATCATTTCTCATTCTTTGTATTGCGTCATGGATAGCACGATCATCTATTGCGCTATCTAACATGTTTAAGCCCCCAATGGCATCATTAACTAGCTTATGTCCATCTTTGGCTAATTGTTTATAAATTACCATGCGGCAAAGTTACTTCTTTCTCCCAACATAGACCCCTGCTATGAATCCAGCTATAAAGCCTATTATTAATACTGTTGTTTTTAACCATGTTACTTCTATCATACTCTTTTAGGCTTACGCTGTGTTATTTAAAGTGTCTAAGTATTTTTTTGCTGCCTCTGGGTCTGTCCAAGTTTTAACCTTTTCATACATTTCTTTAATCGTATATTTTTTCATTTCTGAATTAAAACCGTCTAAGTAGCTATCTATTGCATATTCTAATGACTCACTCATAATTTTAACTTAAATGTTCTATTAATTGTTCATGTATAAATTCTGATGGCAGTTCTGCAATTTCATTTTCAGTCATTGGAACACCATTATAATCTGCTGACACAATATAAGTGTCACAATAATCAGGTGCGTCTTTGTGGTTAATGCCATCAAAAACGATGTTGTCAATATTATCTAAATTTACTACTTTCATTTCTCTACTTCTTTAAATTATACAATATTGTAAGTTGGCTGCAAGCAGTTTTCTTACACGCCCCATACTTGACGCTTGATACAATCCCTCATATCCGGGTATGTCTTTCCAAAATTCTTCTTTGTTCATCTCATTTAGTTAGTTGGGTTAAAATATCTCTCCACATGATTCCGTCTGCATATCCTTCTGGTAAATTTTCATAATCTCCATCCCACTCTGGAATATTTAATGATTTTATTATCTCCCCCACCTTCTTCTTTATTTGGGATGTAGAATAATCTTCTGCAAAATCAAATACACGTTCATAATTACTGTTTATGCCTGTTTTTGTTAGCTTGGTGAATTGCATTTTATATTCTAAGTTATTGTAATACTCTTCTGCTCCCCCTTCTACTGAATTAGTTTTATCCCTTAATTGAAACTCAAATTGCTTTAGTTGGTCTTTTAACTCTTGGTTTTCTTCTTCACTTCTTGATAGTAAATATTCTGTATGGTTCTTGCTGTACCCTAAATTGTGATTAATGGCTCTTAAATCAACCGTTACTTTCTCAAGATCTCCGATCTTAATCATTAACCTATCTATTTTATCTATAAATTCTTTCATGGGTTTAGGTTTAATTTATCTTGTATTTGATGACAATTACGACATTTCACTTTTATGTTCTCAACATCCCATGCTAATTCAACTCTGCGTGTCTTTTGGCACTCATCTACACTTATTGTATGGGCGCAATCTAATCTACCTGTAGCCAACCCGCATTGCTCGCAGAAGTTAAAACCTTCATCCGTTCTTTGCTGCTCTAGCTTAGTTTCTTTAGCTCTTCTAATTCTCTGATCTATTGCTGGTTTACTTACTCCCATGCCGTCTGATGTGTAATATTTGTTACTCATATTAATTGTTTAAAATTGACTATAATCATACTGGTAATGCTCTACCTTCCCACATCTTGAACATTTATGGTCACCATATTTAGAACGCCCATTATCTATTTCTACAACAAGAAACATATTGTGTCCAAAAATTTTACATAATAAATTCTTCATTATTTTAATATTAATTGTAATTTATTTTTTATACCAAAACTGTGACAAAACTCTAAATGTTGGCTAAATACCTTCTTGTTTGTTTTAACTCTGTTCATATACTCAGTTTTACCCACTAATACAGTAGAATGGTCTCGATTAAACCTCCGGCCCATTGATATACATCCAAAATTAGGGTGTATTTCGTGTACAAAGTAGTAAATAATAGTCTTAATGAATGGTAATGGTCTTAGTCTTGATCGTGTTTTAAGAAGTTGTAATAACTGCTCTGGGTTATCTACATCTAATTTCTTTTTAACCTGTGGGTCGTTCATTTTCTGCTTTACAATACGTAATTCTATTGACTCAATTGTGTTTAGTTTACTCAATTGCTTCATAATTACAAAATCTTTTAAACCTGGTATGTGGAAATAGTTCATAATGTTGTGATTTTAATTATATTTCCATCCTTTAGTTAAGTCTCTTATATTTGTTAATGCCGCAGTATAATCTGTGAAATTATGCCATTTACCTCCGCAATTGTAAACTACAAATACACTTTGATCAGTATGAGTTGGGATACTTTTTACTATGCCATTTTCATATTTACTATGATGTTGAGGTTGGTAACACACTTCATCACCAATCTTTAATTCTTTATTGTTTGCTATGTTCATAAATATTGTCTGTTAGATTGTATTTCTTTATCTATATTAAATTGATCTATTAAATATTCTTCTGCTGTACAAATGTAAAAATCACCCTCTTTTGCTGCACGGTTTCTAATCCACTCAATAAAGGTGCTTAATTCCTTCGTGTTGAGGTCTGCGGTGCTTTTTAAGTAACGTTTGCCGTTTTTAGTATAAAACATACCATAGTCCCTTTTTAAGTCCGTCTTAGCCTCTAAAAGTGTGTCGCCATAATTGATAGCCCAGAGATTAAAAACTATATGGAGGTAAGCATTCTGTTTTACTGTACGCTTTTTTCTAGTTTTAGTCAGCTCTACTTTTACCCCTTCATGGATTACTCTACTAGTTTTATTTATAAATTCTAATCTGTCTCTAGTTATAGATAAATCGTATTTCATAATCCTAATTCTCTTTCTGCAATAGCTTGGCGAGCTAATGCCCCGCCAATAAATGCGTTTTGTGCAACAGCTTTAACGCCTTCTATATCTACTACTAATGGGTAGGTATTACCAAATTCAGCCCAATAAAGGTCAAAATCAACTTCTAATTCTTTCTGTACTTCGTTCATCTTCTTTAAATTTAGGGTACATAATATGTTTAACTGAATTTTTAGGTTGGTTACACCTTCTGCATAGCTTTGGATTTACGCTTTGACGAAAAAAATGTTGTGTCTTATTCATAAGGATTAGCTTCTAAATTTGTTACAGAGATAGCAAGACCTAATTCTATAAGTCCAGAAACGTCAAACTTCCATTTGTGTAGCTGTTCAATGTACATATATGGTAAATCCCCATTTTTTAAATCTCTAATAAACGACTTCTTCATTACTTTCTTTCTATTGCATTTATCCCAATCTTTTGATTTCATAGAAAAGAATCTTTTCATAGGAACAAACGTTTCCCCGTTAACTGTTATCTCTTTAGTTAAATCAGATAAAGGGTGTAGGATGGGTTTATAGTTTGATGATGCGTTAATTGTACCATCATTTTCTGGCCAGTATAACATAAAAGTCCCGTCTTTGTATTGTTCACTTATACCATAAAAAGGTTTTATTATACCATTATTGTGCTGTAATTTCAATCCATAAGGAAGGTAAGGTGTTAAGTGTTTTAATTTTAATTCTGTCATATCGTTCTTCAAATATAATATTATTTTGTATTAATACAAGTTTTTATTTAATGTTTCCTGTAATTCTTTTAAATGGCTCATCACAATAGATGATATTTTGCTTCTCTAATACCTTTTGCTGCCTCTTTAATTGATCTTGCGACAAACCTGATACTATGGTAGTATATTTATATTGGGTGTAGGTTATAGTGTAGGTGGTCATTTAAGGCTATAAGCTACAAAATCTCCATTCATCATACAAGTAATTCCAATAAACCGCTTACACTTACACTTCATTCTCATATAATGTTTTTCTTGTTTCACCCACTTTTCTTCTATTTCATCAAACGGGATATGTCTTTCACAATGTGGACATTCTGCCTTTGACTCAACAAATGTCATAATCCCATTTGGTATTTTTATTGAATATGTCATAACTCTTTTGCTTTATCTGTTAAAATTGTTCTATTTTCTCTGCTTTTTGTAATTCCCATTGTAATTCATTTATTTTTAACTTCTGTTCATATATTTTAATAGCCCTTCTAGCAAGCGCTGAATCTTTATCCTCTACTCTAATTTCTTGAATTAGGGTATAATTATAAACATTTTCTAACGTATTAACCCATTGTTTTAATAACTCCTTCTTTGATTCTGGAGCCGTGGATAATCTAAATTTTAAATCGTTAATTAATAACTTAGTCTCTTTTAAATACTCATTGCCTTCTGCCAATATCTCTTTTGCTTTTTCGTCTGTCATAATTAAAATAATATTAATGGTTTAGGGAATAATGATTGTCTAACTTGATGTTCATAACAATAATACATTTTATTGAAACTTTTGGTAACATCATGTTTCTTTTTATGAATAAAAGGAGCATTCTTAATAATGGTAATTCCATTTTTATCATCAATATACATTAACCCCGCGTAGTCAGGAACTTCATTAGCTTCTATTAAATTTTCTGGCACTATATACCAAAATTTATTTGGGGTATCTTTACTATCCACATAAGATATTGATGTGTAGCTTTCCTCATCATATCGTACTACCACATTTTCCCTAACCCCTAATTCTCTATTATATCTATCTCTTTTTATAATAGTAAGTAGCTCTGGGAAATACGCTTGACTGGGACTTTTAGGGTACCTTTTTGATACATAACCCTTTTTAACTCCTAAGAATTTACCTCGCATACAATTCTTAAACCTATCATGCTTTTCTTTTTTGAAATCAGCTTTAAAATCGCTACGGCTAACTTTTATTTCAATCTCCCAACAATAACCACTTTGTAACCAACTCAACCAATCAGCTTCGGCATAAGGGAAGAAATGAATATTCATCATCCTATATTTGTGACTCCTAAAACAACTCCACAATCCCTTTTGAATTGATTTTTCTGTGTAATTCATTGGTTAAAATATTTCTGCTTGTTCTTCTTTTTCTGTTAAATGTGGGATTCCATTACCGTCAATTACTATATCAAAATCCATAAATTGCTTGCCTCTTGTGTCTTTAGCTGTTATAGTTGATCTTGACCAATCTGTGGCGTTCTTCTCTATTCTTAGTACTGTCTCAGCTTTTTGTGCTAGTAGTGTGCCTATATGCCCCCTTGCCTTACCATCTCCCTGGTTCTCATGGAGTACACAAACTATATGAACATTACATTCTTTAGTTATTGTCATTATCCATTGAACCAGCAGTGTGCATTCTTTCAGGTCATTAAAATCAAACAAAAGGTCTACAACCCCATCTATCAAAAGTAGGCTAATTTTATCTTTGTGGCCTCTAATGAAGAACTCTATTAAGTCTTTACGCTCCTTTGGGTTCTTCTCTCTCATAGGGAAATAATAATACTCCTGTTTTGAATTACTTAATTTGTTTATACGTTGATTAGTTATTTGTGCATAGTAATCTGACTGTTCAGTATCAAACACTGCTATTGTGGTTTCTTTTGGTGGTTCTGCGTGTAGTTTCTTATATCGTTTACTCATCATTTGAGATACTAATGTAGAGGTAAAATATGTTTTCTTGGACTTTTGACGGCCTTGTATTAAACTTAAATCACCTAATGAGAATACCGGAATATATGTTGAGGTTGTGCCCTTACGTTCTACTACTGATAAAATAGATGGTGGTCGATCTATGTCCTTCTTAGGATCCAATCTAATCCTATAAAGCTCTGCTTCTAGCTTAATGTGTAGCTCTTTTTGGTCGGGGGTTAACATGGGGTTGGTGTTTTATTAGTTTATTTTATCTAATCTTTAATTTTTGTAACCATTTTATTATCTTCAAATAAACATCACCCCTTGTTTTAGCGAATGCTATATGAGAATCAGAGTGTATACTTGTAAACGAAACTTTTTCAATTATATCGTCTATTTCTTCATTATTAATAGACGCGTGAAGTAGTTTGTATTCAATCCATGTATAATAAAGTTGTTGATAATTATACATATCTAATCTGTAATCCTCAAACTTTGGAGGTATATCATAATTTATAAATCTAGGCTCTATTGAATGAGTCTCTTTCTCAAATTGTTTTTTTAATTTTTCATTCATTTTGTTTTCTCTTTAAGTTTTTTAGTTCGTGTTATTACCTCTGCCTGAATATCTGGATTAGATTTTACCCATACCTTAATGTCCTTAGTTATTTTATCATAATGATATTCGTTATCCTTATCCTTCTTTCTAAATGCTGCTACGCTATTGATGTTATTAAACCACCAATCTTTTACCTGCCGGTCTCCCTGCTGGCATTTCTCAAAGTAGTATTTAATAGCTACTAACTGTTCTAGGGTTACTTTATCCTCGTTGATTAGTAAGCGTATTATCTTTACCCAATGAACTACTTTAGCTTTTAATAGGGTTTTAGTTTCTCCTTTGAGTAGGAATAGATTGTAAAAGCCTTTAGCAATATAAAAATGTAATATGTCTACACCGTCAGGTGGAGATGATACATCTTTTAAATATATTAAATTAGATTCATCTTCTAATACTTCTACTTCAACTTTCGAAACCATACCGTAATGGTTTAAAAGGGTTTCGAAGCCTTTAGAAGGGTTATCTTTTGTTACACACAACTTCTTATCCTTTAATTCATTAGGTAGTGAGTTATATACATCAATAGCTGACTTCTTCATGTTGGTATTGAAATTCTGGTGCTTCAAGAAATTTACTAATATTACATAATGATTGATATATTTAACCTTACCTATCTTTTCAAAGCCTTTCAAAGCATTAACTAACAAACCCTCATTTATACCTGTTTCAAATGCCATTTTACCAATAGACGCCTCATAAATACCAAGCATATTAGTTTTTTCATTAGTAATCAGATAAATAAATAAGAGTTTTTCTACTGGCTTTAACTTCTCTATAAATGGATCACTCCAAAAGGCTGTGCTTATACTCCTTAATTTACTCATAGCTTAAATCCATTTTCAACTAAACTATAATTATTTAACTTTTTAAAATATAAACCATTAAGATTATACTCATATTTATAAATAGTCAAATTATCAAAAAAATCTCCAGCATAATACATGTCTGATTCTATACGGCTACCAATTAAAACTAAATCTATATCATAATCCAGCAACTCATATTTATCTACAACAACTGAATTAATATATTCACTAACACCTTTAAAATATCTCAGTGCTTGGCTTAAAGTTTTTGAAGTTATTTGATCTTTTTTTAACTCAAATATTGTTACTTTTATTCTGTGTCCATTACAATAAGAGTTTTCTTTACCCTCTTGATTTTTCATTAAATTAGCAAATTTTTGTATTGTAATTAAATCTGCAACACCATAGTTTCCTATCCTTACTTGCCTTAATTTAAACCCTTTAATTATTAAACCCCTATCTTCTAATTGTCTATTAGAAGTTGAATGAATAATATCCTCTAAATCTTTTTCTAAAAATCTCATGCTCTGCTTTTTTTATGTATAGACCTAAAGAGCGGGGTGCAGAACATACAAAACTAGATGATGTAACCGCTCTAAGGTCTAATGTTTTAATAAATATTGTTTGTGATTTCATACGTTCTGCATCACAAATATAGTTAATTAATTTCTAATTCCTCTCCTGTTAAAGCGAAGTATAGGTTTTGGAGTTGATGGACGTGTTTTAATTGAATATATAATGAATTTTCTATACTGAATTTATATTCCACACCTTCGTATTTATCCCATATAGTAAAACGATAATCCCCAAATTTATTACCAAACCAAACACCTACCCCAATATCTAAATCAAACCCAAAATTAACTAACCATTCTTCTGTTAATGGGATGGGTTTGCCATATATAGCCCCCTTCGACCATGCAACCATGTCATTAATATTTACTTGAACACTTTTGTCTTTACCGTCCGTTCGGTTGTAATAATTACCTAATCTTAATTCTTCTGATTTCATAATTTTTTCTTTAATAAAATACCATTGTAAAAGCCTTATATAAAAGGTATAAAACTACAACTCCACCACATAAATACATAAGCGATAACGCTCCCATTGAATAAACCCAAACATAAGTATATAAATTAATAGGTTCTACCCACTCAGCCCCTAAAACTATATTACTAAACTGCCCTAAGTAAAAAGGTCCTACTATTATTATACCTAGTATTATAAATAACACTGTCATAAATACTAATGATGATTTTGGTTTGTAATTCATAATTTTGTTTTAAGTTTTAAAATTGATTCTTTATCTATTTCAAAATGTCGGTTATAATATTCCCCTGTGCTAGTAACTCTTGCCTCTTCTGATGCTTGATTTATTATATGAATTGCATAAGCCTTCACCATATATTCTAAATCTACAAATGTTAAACTTCTACTTTCAGTATAACCTGCACTTTTTATAAATTCTTTTACTGATTTCATACCTTCAAATAATAATGGTTAAACCCTCCAAACCTCTCTATTTTGCCCTCTTCTAACTTTTGAACCAAGTTAAACTTATTCATTAGATCGGTTAAAGCTCTCCTGGTGCTGTTTAAATTAAGTTTAAGAGCGTCTGACACTTGAACTGATGTTCTTTTATGTCCGTCACTCATTAAAGCCCATATTTGAGCTGTTTGAGATGTTGCTTTTACAGTCTCTCTTAAACGTTCTTCGTTTGTTTGAGCTGTGCTGTGGTGGAATTGTAGGGTTGTTTGGGTCATAACTTACTCTTTTCAGATACTTGTTTAATTGCTGCCTCTAGTGAGTATTTGTAATTTCTTACTATAGCATCATATAATTTTCTTTTAGGTACAACCTTTATAAATTCATGACTTACATCTTGATTACTTATAAAAGGCCCAAAATCGGTATTAGTCCATATAGTATATTTAGAGCAATTAGAAATAAAAGAATCTTTTACATCTATATTGTATTCTATTCCTTCATGTTTTAAGATAAATGATTCTATACAATAAACATCTCTTATAGGCACATTAACTCTTTTCATAACCAAACGCTTCATTAGGTGATACTTTAAATACCTCTAAACAGTGTATTATAAACTCTACTCTTAAAATCTTTTGTTTTAATCTTACTCTGCGCAGTGTTTCCATTGCGTGCTTAGGTGTGAATTTAGGGAACATCTCAATAGCTACCATTCTATCATCCTTGCCGGTTCTCTTCTGGTAGTCTTTTATTAGCTTATTTATGTTGAATTTCATATGTTAATCTTTCATAAAATATTCTATTAAATACAATTTAGGCGCTACTAGTATAAATATTAAATCATAAGTATTTACACAAAATATAACTATTGAAGTTATACCTCCTATTGTTGCTAAAACGTATGCAAAAACATCATAATCTGCATAACTATTTTTTTCTTCTAAAAACATAAGACGTTTAAACCCTTTATATGTACAAACAGCAAAAAAAGTACCCAACAATATCCCTAACATAGCACTTGCAATATGCCATTTATAAAACTCTTGTAATAATAATGGGGCTTGTTCTACTACAAATTCTCCTGTTTTTTCTGCAACCTCAATAGATTTATCTAAAATAGTTTGCAATGTTTTTTCTAATTCTTTATTCATTATTTAATTCTTTTAATATTAATTCTTGGTTTACTTTACTTACCTTATAAACATCTGTAACTTGTTTTAAGGTGGTTATTTTAGCCTCTTTAATAGAGTTTAATAGATTCTTCCATTCTCTAGTAGCATTGCCTTGTTGGTCTTTAATATTTAACCATTTATCTGGAAACTTTTTACCTACTTGTAGAGGTACTGCACCTCTAGTTTGTGTGTCTTTATTTTGTGTTGTTTTATTACCATCATCATCCTCTGCCTGTAAAGCTAATAAACTCTGTAGTGTATATCTTCTGTAATAAGTAATACAAGATCCTAATTTTTGTGGATCGTCTAATTTTGGTAGCTCTAATTCACTTGAAACAAAATCATCTGTTTCATTATCATGTATAATACTAGACACTATACCATTTTTAATAGGCTGCAATAACACTAAACCATGTTTTTGTATGATAGGCTCAACGTGTTTTAATAGTTGGTTTATATCAAAATAGGCACTTTTAAAGAACGGGTTTTTACTGTCCTTTGAAATGGCTTCTAATTCTGCTTTTACTTTCTCTAGTTTTTTATACATTTTTATGTCTTAATCTTTCCGATTCTAATGCCCCATATTCCTCTGCTCTATGCAGCATCATAAAGGCTTCTAAAAACTCTCTTTGAAATCTATCTGCATCTAACCACATGTTGTGTATTGATACTGTAGTGTGTTTATGTAGTTGTGTGAAGGTCATAAGATTTTAATTATTAAATTTTGTTAAAATACGCTTTTTCATGGCTTTTTGCCCATCTCTATATATTCCATTTTCTATCACATTGTTTAGCCCACTTAAAATATGTTCTTCTTTTATTGCGTCTTTTCTGGCACATAGTTGTGAATAACTGTACACTTCCATCGCCTCTATTATGTATGGCTTTATGTCATCACTTAATTTGAATGGCATTTGATCTATCATTTGGTTGTAAATTGCCTCTGCTTGTAATTTGCTCATTTTATATTTAATATAAAGTCTTTTAAACCAAACCAATCATCACTATGTTCAAGATGTAATATTAAGCTATTGGGAGATTCCCATTCTTCTAAATTAATAGCAAAATAAATACCCTCAAACTGTTCTAATAACCATTTATCAAATTTAGTGCTTGGTGCTATAATAAAACAAGATGGTTGAAATACTGCCCCTCTTTTTAAGTTATTATAAAAGTCATAATCTAATTTTACATGGTTGCCTACTTCAATATACCATAAAAAAAGGTCATGTGGGTGTTTAGATTCGCGTATATTATCTATTGGTTTTATTGTTTTAACGTATTTTATAAAATCTTTAGCTTCTTGACTTGTAAAGTCTACATGTTCTGGTAAACTTCCCATAAACCAAAGCCTTATATTTATTGTTTCTGTCATATCGTTAGTACAAATATAATACAATAATTTATTAATACAAGAAAAACTTTATAAAAGAAAGGGAGACCGCGTTTGATCCCCCTTAAACCCCCATGAGATTACGATATGACAAAGGGGTGTACCTTAAATAGAGAGTAACCACCCCTCTAAAACTGCCACAATAATAGCACCTATCGCAAACTTTCTGTTCCTTTTAATCTTTTTCTTATCCTTTTTATTAGCTTGGTAGACATTCCTTAATTGGGTTATCTCTACTGTAGTGGTATCGTGTATGATTCTCCAGTTAATAATCTGCTCTTGTTTAGAATCTATGATTTTATCCTTTAAAACTATTACGTTCTTGGCTATTTCTAGCACTTCCTCACACTCTTCTTTGTCCATTGATAGGATATTAACACTATCTATCTGGGACTCGTTTAAACACACTAAATTATCATGTACTACTACATCGCCTACTATGCCCTCTAACATTTGGACCTTTAATTTGTAGCTTATGTTAGCGTATTGAATTTTTAACTCTCTATTCTCTGCTTGTATATTGGCTGTATCTTGCTTTAATTCCTCAATCTCTAAACTATCATGTACATCATTTATAGATTTTATACGATTATCTATTAATAGACTATCAACAACATCTTCAACGCTTGCTACTGTGTCTACTGTAGTTTGTCTTAAAAAACTAGATCTACCTAACCAGAATAAAAATATACAAAACAGCACAAGTTGCCAATTTCTTTGCAGCCAGTTTGTTTTTTTGCCATCTTCTACTCTAATCCAAGCCATTTAAAACTCTTTAATCAAACATAGACTTACTTTATTATACCCAACTTTAGATAAGAAATTATAATACTTTTCTATATTATTAGACACTAAACACCCTACTGACCAACCACCAATTACCCAGGTTTTAATTCCTTTAGTCATTGTGTAATCGTTAGTGTGGAAGTTAGTATAATAGTTGTCCTCGTAGATTGTTCCTACCTCATCAATCTTTTTATCCTTATTACCATCTCTGTAATATTTCATTTTACCTACTTGTCTAAGGGCTGTCATTTTACCCCTGTGCAATCCTTTTTGGTAAACATCATAGTACCACTCATTTGATTTAATAATGGCTGCACCGTTCTTATTCCATTTAGTAAAAGCTTTTAAACCATAGCTCCCTGTATTAGTTGTGCCGGTCATTACATCAATAAACTCACTACCTTTGAATATGTAGAATTTATCATCAAACACATCAAAGACATCTTCATTGCTTCTTATAGCTAAGATCCAGTAACCTTGTGGTAAACCGTTGAAACCATTTATATTAATTACGTGCTCTAATAGTTGTTTATCAGTATAGCTTTTTACTTGTGTGTGGCTCATCCTTGTAAGTAGGTTTTGTTTTCAACTTCCTTATTCAGATGTGTTTTATATACCTTTAGTAGGTATTTATGGAACCATTCTTTACTTTGAATTAGGATTAATTGGTCATTTACTACAGAGGATGATGTAAAAAGTCCATGCTCAGTTTGGCAACTAATAACATACTTTTTATATCCCTCTTTTTTTGATGACCTTACATCAATATTGTACACCACCCCATCATCCTCTAAAGAATATGATTCATAACAATGTACGTCTGTTTTTATTAAATTTGTTCGTTTCATTAGTGTACTCTGCCTCTTTCTAGTGGTTGGTTGTCTGTAACTTGTATAGGGGTTTCACCTAGTTTATCTATGTCTTGAACTAAATTAAGAAGGCCAGTGAATGTATTGGGTTTGTATCCATCTGTCGAATAGACAGTTAGTGAGTCTAAAATAGCTACAGTTTCTTCAAAGTTGAAATTCCATTTGTTTTTATCGTAATCCATAATACAAATATAGTTAAAGTTATCTTGTAAGTCTACGCTCTCTTTGTTGGACTAAAATTAAATCCCTACCAGATATTACCCCTTCCTTTAGGGTTTCCTTCCAGTTTAATACGTCTGCGTGGGTTACATTTTGCCTAGCGGCTTTGCTTGTGCGCTTCTTACGCTCATCTGACAAGAGGTATTCGCCGAATTTTGTCAGGTCTTTTGTGTTGTAATAAGTTACCATTTTTCTGTTTCAATGATTTATACAAATATACAATAAAAAACCACCCCGTAAAGGATGGTCTAAATCTAACTTGATGTTAAAAACTATGAATTATTATCAAAAATTGCACTCGCAATATACTAATCTTTTTCTTTATCATCTAACTTGATGTTAAATTTAAGCTGTAATATCTGCCTCCATATACCTTTCTCATTGTTTAAATAAGTGTTAAGTATTGAATTACTTGATATACTTGCTAACATAGCCGCTACGGTTGCCCATTCGGCTTTATTCATTAAGGTTGCTATCTCACTTACGCCCCATCCAACAAACATAGCTATTAGAATATTCATTACTAAATCAAAGAAACTAAATTTCACGTTCTTACGCTTCTTTGCAAAGTATACCTGAATCCACCCCCCTATAAAAGAGGCTATTAATATTTGTGCGTGTTCGCTTAACCATGTTAGTACTGTGTTTTTCATATATATCTGTACTGGCTGTAAAGCCGTCTAAATTCGTAAGTAGCCATAAATGTTATTAACCCAATAATAGCACTAGCAATATGTGTCCAATAAATCCCGTCAATTAACAACCCTGCTTGAAATTCTTCAAGAGAGGCGTTAATAAACCACGTTTCCATCCATGCTATAAGCCAATAACTCATAGATCCCATGAAGAAAAAGAATTTTGTAATGGTCTTAAATTTTGTTACCCAATTACGTTTTAATTTCTGTGAATCAATTAAGAAAAATATATGAAGTAGAACAGCTGAAAGAAACATGTAATCAATAAAGTTGTATGCAATTGACCAATTTACAGACATCATAATTGCAGGATATACGCCTGCTAAATAATGGTAAATCCAGTCAAATACTAACTTTATGATCACAATTCGTATCATGTTTGGGGTCTTCGTTTCCTACATTTATCTGGTAATGTTTCGCCTCCTGTAAATACTACACCAACTGTCTCAAATTCACCCTCCCATACTACATGATCCACCTCTGCTATCTCTGCAAACAAAGCATCTGTAATAAGGTTCTCGCTTGTTTCTTTATCAGCTGCGTTAAGGATGTTCCAATCTTGATAATAGTCATCCTCTGGCCCTGTAAATGGTGTGTTGTGAGCTAGTATATTACTTACGCTTAAAGCTGCGTTAGAAGGTGATTGGTTTTTCAGGAAGTTTTTATATCCTGTTTCGTTTGATGTCATTACGGTCTTACTCTAAAATTAAATTCTAATATTTGTCTTGCGGCCTCACTAATGGGGTCGTAAATGTTTTGTTCTTCTCTTAATACTACTTCCTCTATATTCACACCACCGATTAATTGAGGTGTTAACCCGTCTAGTTCTAGTTTAATTGCGTCTCCTATAGTGTTACACTCTAAGAAACCACCATTACCATCCTTGCCTTTCTCACAATAGATATCTATCTGTACGTCAAAGTTTGATACGATTGAATGGGTGCTATCTGTGCCTTTTTTAAAGTCCTCTGGTACTCCACGCTCATTAAATACAACCCAAGGTAATGATACCCCAGGAGTTGCTACTACTGGCGATATATTAGTACCTACTAAAACTGTTATGTTGGCAACATTTAGAAGATCATATATAGCCTGCGTAATCATTGTACAATAATAATTAAGGTTAAATTTTCTTTGTGTAACTTTTTTGCTTTGCTGTTTTTCTACCGTTGCAACTTGAACATAAGCCTTGTAGGTTGTTTGTGTCCCATATTGCACCACCGTCACCAATAGGGTCTTTATGGTCTAAAAACTTAGCAGCCCTTGAACATCCAGGTATTATACAAACAGGGTTATTCATCATATACCAGTCTCTTAACTTTCTCCATCTTGTAGAGTGGTATATATTAGAATGCTCCTGATTTTTTAGCCAGTTTTTAGGCTTATTATGTACCCTTTTAGCTTCTGGTATTCGATATTTTTTGTCTGGCATTTTAGGCATGAGGCTCCCAATCTGATGCACTTAATCCTAATATCCCATCTGCTACAACCTGACTTTTTAAAGACTTAAAAAATAGTTTATCTTCTATCTCTGGTAACAATGTCTCTGTTGTTGGGTTTGCCGTATGATAATCTAATACTTGCTGTAATGTGTACTCTTTAAAGTTGTCTCTCTTATGCGGATCCAATTTAACTAATTTCTCTTCTCCGTCTTCTTCGACTATTAAAAAGTAATTCCATTTCAACAGGTAGTCACCTGATAGTTTGTTAATATTAATCTCTGTCACTGCTGCAACAACTTTATCTGTAATCTGATTAAAAGGATCAATTAAGTGCGCTTGTTTTGTTTTAAATGCTATCATTTCTTTTTCTCTTTTTGAAGATTATCTTTTAATACTTTCATTACTCTTTCAACTACTGGCAATGTGTTAATAGGTAATGTTTTTAATAGCGCATCTATTTCGTCAATGGCTGAATCTTTTAATATTATTGTCATATCACTACAAATATACACATTATGGAATTGGTGCTATTCTGTTTAAATCAAATGACACTTCGGTTAATGTTACACTAGTACCATTGGCAGAAATTATCCATAACTCTAAGGTGTCGCCATCCAATGCTTCTATTTGCCCTGATAACGTTACGGTTGCAGGGTCATTTATTTGTACTACCCTTTCCGAACTTATTAAATTATCTAACGCAGTAGCGCCATTGTTTTTATATATTTGGAACACAAAAATCTTTTGATTACCTCCTGTAGCTGTGATTACACAATGAACCTCATATACACCATCTTTCTCTATTTCTATATGGCTCTCTGCTACACTTGGTACTGTGTTACTTTTAACCTCAACGGTATCAAATTCCTCAAATTGTGTTAATGTATCTAATGCAAATGTTGTTGCTGTTGCGTTGCCATCCACACTTAACCCTCCGTAGTATCGCTCAGGATTAGGATAAACTTGTTGGTCGATCATTATAATACCATTACTAGCGTCTACTGTTGCAACTTTACCCATCTGTACAACAAAATCTTCTTTGGGTCTTGTCGTTGTTAGATTACCGTTTGTGGTTAAATATAACACATCATTAGCAGCTAGTGAGCTAGTGTCAAACCCACCTACATAACCGCTTTGACAAACATCCACAATAGCGTCTGCTGCACCGTCTGTTATAATAACTCCTGTAGGAGGTAGTGTTGTTAGGTCTGTTATATCTGAAACCTTAATTTTTGGCACTATTTCTTTAATTTGTCTTGTGCTTGCTCCTTCTGTTGTCACAAACACTACCCTTGGCATACCTGTCAACACTATTGCAACCGTGTCAATTTGGGCCTCATACACTCTAGTATTTACAGTGTGTGATAAGTTTTCATTTTGTGGTAAATATCCTCTAAATCCCATTATGTTCTAGCAGTTTCATGCCAAATTTGATCGTTAAACATAGTCAAAGTTAATGAATTTTGTGACACCATATTAAAATCATCTCCCCCCATTAATTGTATAGGTGTTCCATCGGTAATTGTTATAGTATGTTCTGCTAATATTTGGATAGTTTGACCTACAACACCGTCATCAAAATCAGTGATTGCCGTTGTTCCTCCTGTTACAAAAACATTCCCTTCTGCAACTGTCGGGGTGGCGTTATTGCCTAATGTTATGGTAGCTGAATATAATAATCTGTCCCCCACATGCCAATCCCCAGCTATAAAAACATCTGTTACACTACTATTCCCTAATGTTACTGTATTAGACCCATTGCTAATAGCCTGATAACCTATAACTGTTTCATTGGTTCTACTTGCTGTAGCCCCTGAACGCGTATCAATGCCTATATAAACACTATTAGATGATGTTTGATTAGCTGTAACCCCATCATCAAGAAACCTGCCAGCATTTCTGCCAAGTCCTATAAGATTTGAGGTGGTTGTAATGCTTAATAACGCAAACTGACCAAAAGCTAAATTATTGCCTCCTATAGTTAAAGCTCCTAATGCTTGCCATCCACCTGCAAAATTACCTGATCCACTTGTTACCGCAAATAAAGGTTGAAATCCTAAGCCTATATTTTTATTGCCTGTTCCATCATCTAGTTTCCCTGCATCTTTACCAATAAAAACACTATCCCCTAACCCTGTTTGTTCAATTCTACCATCTATTAGAAACTCACCATCATTTTGAGTGTCTAACAATACTGTTCCTGCACTGTTTTCTACTTTTAATGCAGAAAATCCGTTTAACGCATTAGCTCCTTTCACATTCAACACTGCTGTTAATACAGATCCTCCTAGTTTTAACCTATTATTAGTATGGTCATATATAAAGGAAGTTGATGTGCTTCTAATGCCCCCGTTATTGAATTGTACTTCTGTATCTAAACCAGCTACGCTTAAAATATCTGTAACTGTACCATTGTAGAATTTAAGTTTATTATCTGCTGTGTCGTTATAAACATCCCCATCATTAGGACTTGAAACAGCGACTTGATCTCTGATTCTTAGTGATGCTCTGCCACTTGTAGCTCCATCTAAATCTAGTACCGCTGTAGCTACTGTTGTGTTAACACCTACTTTATTACTACCAGATAGTAAATTAATATCAAATGTGGCTCCACTTGTTAAATTTATGTCTTGATTAGATGTTAAATCATTCCCTTTAACATCTAAATAACCAACTAAATCAGATGAGAATCTAAATGTTTTTAGTGCTTCGTCAACTGTTAGAAACTCTGTACCATCTACAAGGCCGGCATTATTAAACAGCATTTCATTAGTTACCCCTCCTGCACCTACAATTTGATCACCACGGATTATCTTAGCATCTACAACCTCCCCTTTTTTAAAGGATAGATACATGCCCTCTGTAATATCGTTTACAGTAGTTTGTTCTGCTATAGATATAGTAATATCAGTGGGCTGAACGTCTGCTGATAAAACAATGGTTTCTACAATAGCGTGACTTACAGGATGTACAACATCTACTGTGTCTCCAGACCTTAACCTATCATTATTGGGGGCATTAATAGCAATGCTTGTTATAAGTCCTGCTGGCGTTATTCCTGTTGCTGTTGTCAGTACTTGTGTATTATCAACCGTGTTCTTTGTGTGTACTTTAATTTCACCACTTATAACGGTTTCCCCAGGGTTTTTGATCTTTTTTATTACTGTTGCACCTACACCTAATCTAGCTGTGGCAACCTCAAACCATTCACCATCTTGTTCATCTGTTGTATAGTCGAATTTATAACCAGCGAACACATATATTTTATCATTATAACTAAGGGAATAGAAGGGGTAATAATCCCCTTCTATATTACTTCTTAATATCTCTACAGGCGTAACTTGTAAGCTCATGGCTTCTAAAGCTCTAGTTCCTGTTAAAGTTTCATTTGTAGGGAAATCTGCATCCCATACGGTTGATTTTACTAACTCTTGTGGGTTTGCTGTAGTAAACTCTTCATCTACTTGTAATGCGTTTACAGCTACTACTTTACTTTCATCATCTATTAATAATGTCCCTAAATCAAGTTCATCTGTAAAATCAGAATTTGGGTTACCAACATTATATTCAATGTCCGCTATATCTCCATCATCACTAGGTACAAAAGTTTTTAAATCGTATACCCTCCAATACTCAAAACCTACTGAAGTATTCCCAGTTAAGAAGAAGTCAAGTATTATTGTGGTATCTTCGTTGTATGGTATTTCTGGTGTTTCGTACACCATCATAGTTTTATTCCCTTTAGCTGTTGAGTTAATTTTTTTACTCCAAAAACTATTGGCAACCACTGAAACCATGTGTTCGTATTTTGAATCAAAAGCCACATCTGTTACGATTTCTGTTCTATCTTGCCCTGCGTTGTATGAAAACGATGTTACATTAGCCGGCGTGTCTGGATTAGGGCTATCTACTAATAGTAATAACGTTGATGTTGTTAAATCGCTAGTTCTATCGCCATCAATAAAAAAAGTAAAAGGCAGAACACCACCAATAATGTCATCATTTATAAATCCCCCCCAAAAAGGATCTACAACATCACTGCCTGCTATAAAATTTCCACCACCAATTATCTTTAATTGACATTCAAAAAAATAAGTTCCTAATGGCTCGGGATTAATAAGTTCATCAACCATAAATTCAATCCTTATTTTTGCATCTGAGCCAACACCTCCTGATGTATTCCCTAATTCGTATGTTCTTTGAAATGTGGTTGTTGCATGGCTTAAGCGACCTATTGTATCTGCAACAGTACTTTGTATAAGTCCTGGTTGTTCTGCTAATATTTTTACATTTAAAAGTCCTTTATGGTTGTTAAATTTTCCTCCAACCATTTGAACTAAATCCTTAGCTCTATCTCCTTGACCTACTGTTTTTTTATGGCTGTATGTGCCTCTAGTTGATGGTACACCTAATGAGTTTGTGAACTCTCTATAAACTATAGTAGTAGGATTAGCAAAATTTCTTATTTGTTGTACCCACCATACACCTTCTGCCAAGAAAATTCTACAACTGAGAATCTCCATAATAGCCTTTATAACATCAAATACAAATATCCCTTGTATAATATCATCATCATTGCGTTCAATAAAAACCCTATCATCAAAAAAGGCGTATTCAAACGCACTGTCACTATCTGTTAATCCAGCAATATCTGTGCTTACGTATTCGTTTGATTCTCTTATATACGGATCTGGTGTAGGCCAAAATTGTGAGGTGTTAATATAACTTAGCGCTGTTAATAAGTGCGAAATTAATGGTTGATCTGCTGTTCCGGTTAATGCCTCTGCATAGTGAACTGTTTTTAACATGTTAATCCCATCATACGCCTTAAACGTATATGGTCTAGGCTTATCCATGTTGTCCCACTCTGTTAAATCGAGGGTCATATTGCCCACCCATTCTAAATTCCAATCAGTATCAGCATCATTTCTACGATAGATAACCATTTTCCACTCATCATCATTTGAGTTTAAAAATAGATCTTGATAAAACCTTTCAAACCACTCATCATCATTGTAATAAGTTAGCAAACTATGACTAGGTTTAATAGCTGATAATAATATATCTCCTTGATCTTCCCATTCTGTTGTTAATTCTTTTATTAAAGGCTCAAAAATGGGTGCAAAATCTGTACCCTCTATAGTGTCCCATTTAGCATCAAAGGCAGTATTTAAGTCTATTTCTGTTCTGTCTTCCCCTGAGTTATAAACTGCGGGATTTACCACCAAAGCAGCAAACGTTCCTACCCCCGTCTCGGTAAGCAGTACTCCTTGTCCATTTTGTATGAAATCCCTCCAATCTCCAGCTACATAAAATGTTGATGGACCTATACCTCCTATTATGTCTGCATTTAATCCTACATAACCCTCTCCGCTTATTTCTACTTTATATCTTAGCGGTAATGGGCCTGAGAGGCTCCACATTTGGTCCGATGAAAATATTAGTGCGCTCATCGTTTTAACCTTCTTTCTCTTTGCTCAACTAGAATTAAATCCCTTCCGCTTATTCTAACCTCTTGTACAATGGTTCCTGTTTCAAACCCAACACCTCCAGAACTTGAACTTGCAAAACCGCCTGGCGAAACTCCTGAGCCACCCTCAACACCTTGTTTACTAAGTGCTGATATAGCTGATCCAGCCGCTACTAATGCTATACCAGCTGCTATTGCTAATGGTGCGCCTGCTGGTCCTAATGAAATTGCTGTTCCTAAAGCACTTTGAGCTAAGCCTAAAGCTATCATAGCCTCACCAAATTGAGTCATAAACCCACCAACCGCATTTAATAATCCTTGACCTAAATTTTCAAGGGCATCTTCGTTTCCTGCTAATGCCTGTCCTAAGAATTGACTTAATACTGATAATGATTCTGTTGCTAAACTTTGTAAACCTGACTTAATAGAATCAGATATAGAATCTCCAATAACTTTTGCTTTCGCTGCTGCATCTGCCGCTAATAACTCTAGTTCTGTCCTAAAACTATTTGTTGAATTTTTAAAATCATCTAAGTCTACGGATGTTTTAAGTTTGATTTCTGGGAGACCCTCAGAAAACTCCTTTAAATCGTCTGTAAAGGTTTTTAATGGAGTAGCGTCAAATTTTAATTTCCCTACCAAAGCTAAAACTTTATCTTTGGCTTCATCAGCTGCATCACCTAAACCAAATAATTCATTAGTGGTTTTTATAGGAGGGGGTTCTTTAAATAAATCCCCACTTAGCAATTTATCTTGTGCTGCTAAGTTATCGCCCATCATGCCAGTATTTTCTGCAATAGCAGCTGTTATAGTTCTCCAAGAATCAAAAGCCCCTTCCCCTGCATCACCTGATGAATCTTCTAGTCTCCTATATAATCCATCCTGAGTCTCTTGTAATGATATTTGTTCTGCTATTAAAGGAGCTAATTTATCCTCTTGTAATTGAATAACAATTTTTTTCTTCATCGACTTAACTAAGTCGGTGTAAGCTGTATCGAGTTGTTTTATAAATGTACCCTCATCTTTAATGTTCTTTAAAGTGGTACCATATATTTTATTTGCAAAAGCTAATAAATCATTTCTTTCTTTAGTTCCTTTTTTGGTTTTCTTTAACTCTTTAAATAATGATTTTAATTCATCTTCCTCGTTTTTTACCTGTCTGACGTATTCCTCAGTACTATCTGCTAAAATCTGTTGAGACACAGATAGTTTAACAGTTTCTTTTACTGAATTTGACAACTCAGTATTATACAATCCAAGACCAACAACTAATGCCGCCAATCCTGCTATTAATGCAACTACTGGACCTGCTACAATAGACGCCATAAGTGTTGACAGTAACCCAAGAGTTAACAACACTGGCCCTAAAATAGCTAAAAACCCAGATATTTTTATTATTAGGGTTTTTGTTTCTGATGACAACCCAGAAAACTTTTTAGCTAAACTGGCTGCTTTGTCAGCTACCTTTAATACAAAAGGTGCTAGCTTTTCGCCAAAACTAATAGCTAACCCTTCTACTGCACTTTTTAACTTAAATAAACTCCCTTGTAAGGTTTTATCCATAATGTCAGCCATTTTCTTAGCTGCACCACCACTCTTTTCATATTTTTCTGTTAATTCTGCTACCTTATCTCCCTGGTCACTTAATATAATAGCAGCCGCAAAAGCACGTTTACCAAATAATTCAGTAGCAGTAGTAACTTTATTACTAGAGTTACGGATTTTCTCCATAGCTTCATTATAAGATAACCCACCTGTAGCCAATTCTACAAATATTCTCCTTAGTGATGTACCCGCTATTGATGCCTCTACCCCACTATCTACTAACGCAGATTGTAAAGCAACGGTTTTCTCTAAACTTACACCAGCTGCGTTTGCTACTGGAGCTATTTTACCCATTGACACACTAAACCGTTCTAAGTTTAATGCTGAACTAGAAAATGAGTTAGCCATCAAATCAACAACCCTTTGCATTTCGCTAGCATCAAGATTAAATCCTCTTAATGTTTGCCCTGCTACCTCTGCTGATTGTGCTAAATCCTCGCCTGTTGCTAATGCTAATTGTAAAGTAGCCTCGGTTATTTGCTTAATCTCATCAACTGAGAAACCTAACTTAGCATAATTCAACTCTAAATTAGCAACCTCTGAAGCTGTAAATCGTGTTGTTAGTCCTAATTGTTTAGAAAGATCTGTTAGTTCTCCTAACTGTTTAGCTGTGGCACCAGAAACAGCTTGGACTTTAGCCATTGACTGCTCAAACATTGCAAATTCCCTAACTGCGAGACCTCCTAAAGCTACTGCTGGTGCTGTTAAGCTTCTTGCAAGATTTTTACCTGTTTTTTTTAGATTTCTGCCTGTTTTTTTTAGTTTACGCTCTAAATTCTGAGCCGATGTGCTAAACGCTTTGAGATCGAACCCAGCAAATATGTTAATTCCTTCTCTTGCCATCTTTATCTACCAAAGGGTGTTTACCCGATTTTATTAGTTGTTTTTGTTGTTCTACGGTTAAAGGTTGGTTTTTGTTTTCTTCCCAAGGGAATATGCAAATATCTTCTACCCTGTTAATTTTTTTACTATGAGGACCCGCGGTATACAAAGCTATAAAACGCCCTATTTCCCAATTACTTCTTTCCTTTAAATACTGACTATTCCAATAGTAACTATAAGACTCGCCAATTGAAGTCATTGTATAATCCTCCAATGTTAAAGGGGTAGCCCCTAATACAGTGTAAGCAAATCCTCTTATGAAGGCAAAAGGTTCGCAGTTTACTTTTTTGCTTCTTCTGCTAGTTTTTTAAAGGCTATTAATTCAGTAAATATTTCATCCCCAGCGTTTGGGGTCATATCTACATAATCCTCTAAATCCTCTTTTTTAAGTTTACCTTTTTCTCGTATACCATCCCAATAACAATCTACTGTTGCTGCAAATGTTATTTCGCCCTTTGTCAACTTATCAACTCCTATTGTAGTTGTCAGATTCATCATAGCTTTGTTGCCTGGGGTTACGGTATACTTTGTACCTTTTATTTCTATTGTTATCATATGTAATTAAATAGGGGCCGTTAAGCCCCGTTATATTATACTATTACTGCCGCTGTTACTGCTCCAGTTCCTTCTAATGTACAATCAAAGGTTACTGTTTCTTCTAGTCCGCTTGTTTTGGTAAGTGAAGTGAGGAAACATTGGCCTGTATATGAGGTATCGCCTGTTGCTTCTGTAGACCATACTACTTCTACTGCCTGCCTGGCTTCAAATAAAACTTCCAAATCTATATACCCATAAGTAGCATCATCCGCCATCCATCCGCTACAATCGCCACCAAATGACTTTTGTCCTTCTAAACTTTCTTTGTTGCCTCCTGAATCTTTACTAGAGGTATCTCTTGTGGACATTTCTCTAGTCAATCCATTACTTACTAAGTGTGAAACTACTGTCCCAGCTATATTTATCGTTGCTAATGTGCCGTTTACCGGTCCTACTGTTTGTGCCATAATTTATTTTTTCTTAGGTGTTGATTTCTTTTTCTTCTCGTGATAGTCCTTATTAAAAAAGACATCATTTATATCTAGTTCTGTCCCAGCTGGATATGTTTTCCCTTGTTGAGGGTGTGTCCAACTTGATTTAAGAATTACTTTCATAATACAATTTTACTCTTTACTCTCTTTTTTCTTAGTAACTTTTTTTACTGGCTTATCTTCCAACTGTTCTATAGATGCGTCTAGCGTTTCTATTTCTTCTTTGGTAACGCCATCTAAATATTCGGCTATACCTTTTTTTATCCATTCCTTTGCTATGCTGTTTAATACCCTTATTTCTGTGCCTACTGGCAAAGCTCTTGAATGTGATTCAGGTGTGTGTTTTTTTAATAATTTAACTCTCATAAATTTAATCTTTTAATTTTACGTTCTAAATATTTTTTTAAGTCATTGCTTATCTTTTTTGATATTCCTGGGAGTAGTGATTTAGTGGCTTTGTCTATAAAGTCGTTAGGCGCTATATAAATGGTGCCATATTGAAGAAAAAAGGCATAAAACGCATCATTTCTCTTTTTTGGTCCCATATCCGGACCTATAAATACAGATGGAAATTCTTTGTTTCTACCTGTAAATATCTTAATAGAATCACCCAAATTACCTGGTTCTACCCTTTTGCCGCCTCTTATCGTATAAACTCGTCCTTCTGGGTTGGTTTTATCGGCTTCTACCTTAATGGCGGCTTTTAATGGTTTTACTTGTGGTCTTAATATCTTTAAAACTTCTAAGCGCTTGGCTCTATCAGGAAGTTTTCTAATCTCCCTAATAACACCTTCCATCCCCTCTATTTTAAACGTGGTAGCCATTATTTTTTATAAGTTGCTGTTATCCACAATCCTTCTCTATCTAATTCTTGTATAGTTTCAATATCATAGTTTTTACTGTCGTATACTATCCGCATAGTCTCATCAATACCAGCAAAAAACCTAATTTTAAACCTTCTCTTTACTGTAGCTGTATCTTTATCTGCTTCTAATTGTTCACGACCGCCTGCTCTTTGTATATGAGCATAAGTAGTTAAAAAGGTAGTCCAAGTAGGTATTACTTCACCAACATCGTTAGTTACGACATCTGTGTCCCTTTCTTGAATTATTATCTTTCTATCTAACTTGTTAATGTTCATACCTCTATCCGTTTACTTATTAGGCTTAATTGGAATTGTGTGTTTATAGAAAACTGGCTTATTGTCATCCCTGATGCGTCTGTTTGGCGAGTCTCGAAAAGATCACCAACTATCATCTTTAAACCTTGTTTAATCATTTCATTTGTAGCTGTTGATGTAGTACATTCTACTGTTACTGCATCTGGTCTTTCAAATAGACTAGGTGCATCTGTTACATTTAAACTACATGGATAAGCATTAATAAAGAAGTTATACCGACTAGCGTCTAATGTTTGTTCTGCGTTATTTTCATCAAAATACTTAACTACAATAGTGGCTATTTTTGATACATCTAATATAATATTATCAAAATCACGTTCATAGAATGCCACTGTGCCAACAAACGGCAATACGCTAATTAGTCTCATCATCGCTATTTGTGCCGCTTCTATTTCAAGCTGTATAATAGTATCAAATGAATCATCTAATATTCTAAGATGTTCTTTTGCCTCTGTTAGTGTTATGGCTGTTCCTGCTGGTGCTGTTATTAATTCCATGTTATCAAAAAAAGGGTGAGGTATAAGCCCCACCCCAGTTATTATTTAAGTTGAATAGAATGTATTATACTAATCCTGATACTGAGATAGCACTATCTTGTGCTAGTACAAAATCCCAATATGAGTTTAATACTAATCGTACTTTACCTCCAATTGCTTGAGTGAATGGGTCTGTTAATATCTCAACTCCACCAAAACTTGCCATATAGAATTTAGACCAGTCACCAAAATACGTTGCTTCCTCGCCTACTGCTATATCTGCAATCTGACTAGAGAAGAAGAATGGATATCCTTGAATAGTCATTGTACTTTCATTTATCAATGGACTTACGCCAGTAGCTTGTACTGCTGTCCAGTACTCAGTATAAATTGTATTGGAAATTGCAAAACCTAAGTTTCCTCTTAATTGGTTGTTGGTTATAATTTCCTCAACTAAACCAAGCGCATTAAGT
>Ga0114923_10000559_pt1 | contig 28575 bp, 36 predicted proteins | sample SumtaG_FD_89578 | JGI IMG/M metagenome (GOLD analysis project Ga0114923, IMG submission 89578) | Deep subsurface microbial communities from Indian Ocean to uncover new lineages of life (NeLLi) - Sumatra_00157 metaG | ecosystem: Environmental > Aquatic > Marine > Oceanic > Sediment | place: near... | reverse complement strand
CTCCCCCCCCTGTGTGATCGCTTCGTTGATCACGCGGAATGCTCGGCCGATCGCGGAGGCGCCGCCCTCGACCCGGATACCCAGCGACCGAATCCCCGTACCCAGGGCGGCCGCCTCGCGACTCGAAACCCCAAAAACCGCCGTGCTCCGAGCAGTCGCTGCCGCCGCGAACGTGATCTCCCGCTCGGTTGCCGCGAAATTGTTGCCTAGGGCCACGATAGACGACCCCAGACGGTCGATCGAGCCCGCCCCCTCCTCCGTGATCTCTAAAAGCCGCGCGAGCTGTGTGGCGCCTTCCTGGCCCACTAGGTCCGTCGCGAGTTGGAGCCGTGCCACCGTCTCCGTGAATTTGGCGATATCCTCAACGCCGGTCACGCCGAGCTGGCCGGCCGCCTCGGCGATCTCATTCAAGCCAACGCGCGCCACTGGAACGACCCGCCCGGTCTCCGTCAACCGGTCGTTGAGCTGAGCAATCGCCGCGTCCGATAGGTTCGTCGTCTTCTGAACGCCGACCAGCGACGTCTCGAGCGCCGAGATCTCGCGGATCACCCCACGGATCGCGACGCCGGCACTGAGCGCGCCGATCGCCGGGAGGAGTTGCGATCGAACAAAGGAAGCGACTCGGCCGAAGCTTGCAGTCGCCTGTTTCGAGGACTTCTCGGCCGTCGCCCCGGTGAGTTGAATTCTCTTATTGAGAGCCGTGACCGTCTTGCTCGCCAGGTCGCGAGCTTCGATCAGTAATTCAACGCTGGTCCTTGCGTCAGGCATCCGTTACTTCGATTCGATGAGATTCAATGTGCTCAGCTCCGCTTTACTTCACTTTTTGCCACGTTTTCAGTGCTTCGCTTCACTTTTTTGCCTTGTTTCGGTTTCGCTCGGCTTGCCGCCTGGCCTTCTCGCGCTCCTCAAATTCAACCTTGTTGTGCGTCCGCGTCACGACGCCCAGCGCCTCGATGAACGACGCGAATTGTTCATAGTAAGATCCGGACCTCGGGAGAAGCCCGTGCGGCTGGAACGCCTCGAAGTAAAAATTGATGACCGTCGCGGCGTCCGGATCTTCTCTCAGGCGGGCGCGCGGACATCGCCTGATCTCTACGGTGCCTTTTTCCGAGCAGTAAGCGCAACCCCTTTTGGTCCCGTCACATACAGGGCACTCAATGATACACGCCGGCTCGACGTTATCTGGGAGCGTGGCTTCGCAGCCCCAGGCTGCGCGCCACTGGCGTCCGACCTCGGCATCCCCACAAAGGCGACAAGTCTGAGGTAGCTTCTTGAGCGCTAGGAGCGTGCCGAGTCGGAGTTTTCCCGTTCTTTCCCTGTAAGTTGATTGCTGAGAGCAATGCGTTGCATCAATTCGATATTATCAGACACCGACATTCGCCTGATGTAACCAAGGCTCGATGCGCTTGGACCTTCGCCATTGCCTTCGTATTCGATTGGCTTGCCCTTCGCATCACAGAAATTACTCCAGCCGCGGATCCCGAGCTTGAAAGCCTTCGTCATGACATCGCCGACTTTTTCGAGAGAGATTTCGCTGAGGTATCGCTTGCCTTCCTTGGTAACGACGTTCGCCTCAAGCTTCTCCGCCAAATCTCGATCTTCCGGTTCGAGTGCGGCTAGCTGCTCTTCTGATTGTCTGTCCGGCGCTTCCTGCTCTCCGGTGATAGCACGAATTTGCGCGAGTAATGGCGCAAGATCTTGGGCCTCCATGTTTGCGACGAAAAATACTGTTTTGACCGGTTTCTTCTTGTCGCACGATAGAACGACTTCGCGCAGTTCGTCCGCGTGAACGGCTAAAGGCATGGGGTGATCACCTCGACGTTAGGCTACGACGTCGTGACCGTAAACTCGTCATACACGTCGCCGGCATCAAACTCGGGCTCGTTCAACCCGAACTCCAGGGCGTCGACGATCAGACCGTCACGGTCAACGTCGTCGACATTCTCAATCTGGAGCCTCGTTGCCGCAAGGGTAACTTTATTCCCGGCGACCGTTCCGATCTGAAGCGATAGGTTCCCAATCGTCCCGGCTAGTAACTTCGCGTGCGCGTTGAACGTCGCCGGCAACACCGCCTCGGGGTTGATTGAACCTGTCACATTGCGATCCGTAATCCGGACCGATGTTACCCCCTTCACGTTCTTCGAGCATAGCCGCGGCGTCAGCGTGTTGCCTAGATCGACGGTCGCGTTCGTATAGCACTCGGGCTCGACGCCATGAAGCGTCGAAGCGACACCAACAAAAGCCGATGGAACCACGTCTTCATACGCGATACCGGTGAGAAGCGCCTGGGCAACGACGCCAAGGGTCTCCTCGATCACGCCTCGGAACTCCCATTCGATGACTGGGACTGCGTCTAGCGCAGCGACGAACCGAGCGGTGCCTCGGCAAGAATGGAGCTTCTTCGCTCGCCCGTCTTCGATAAACGTCATGTCGAGCACGGGGATCGAGGCGCTGATCGGCTTGTAAATGACCTGGTTGCTCTGGTCCGACGTGAGCCCGACGTAGTATCGATCGCCGACCTGAAAGCCCGTGGTCGATGTGCTCGGGTCGCCAAAGTCGAACGTCACGCCCGTGAGCTGCGTCCCTGCGAGCGCAGTGGCGCCCGCCACGCTTTGAATCGCGTCTTCCTGTTCGTAGTTCGCCGATCCATCGTCGGGGAAAAACTCCGCGTTGACTTGAATGCTCGTGTCGGTGACGAGAGCGATGATCGTCAGCCCCAAAATACCGTTGCGTGGTCCGACGAATGTTCCGCCCATCGTCGGCACGTTCGCTTGCGCGAAGTTGCGAGGATCCGCGACCGCTGCTCCGATCACCGCCGCGCCCGCCTGCACGGTCTCACTGAATCCACAGGCGCGGAGAAGAACGCCCCACGTCGGCGCCGTGCCACCGACGCCAGAGCCTTTGAGCTCGGTAGAGAACCGAAAGACGCCGATCTGCGTTGTGACGAGCGAAGCAACACGGCCCAACGTTTCGCGATTACGGTTGCGATTGACGCGCCCGACCTCGAAGTTTCCGGCCGATCCCTCAGTAAGAGCGAAAGCGGCATTGGCCGCGACGATCGACCCTCCCGTAAAGAGGCCTTCCGTCCCGACGGCCGCGGCAAGTTGCCTTTTTTTGTTCAGAAGCGACATAAGCCACCTTCTCCTTTACGTTGCCGGAACGCTCGGCATTGATTCTAGTTCGAGGTCGACTGAGTATCGATTCGCCGATGACTTCGTAAGCTTCGCGTTTGGCAGAATTCTAAACGCTCTTTTTGATGCTTCACCCGGGGGGGTCCACAGAACCCTAGCGGCGAAGTTGGTTGCCTGGATCGCTGTTTCAAACGACTGTGCCTCCGCCAACTCCAAGGTCTTCCATTTAGTGTTGAATATTTCCGTCCGCTCGGCCGTCTTGCGCAATTGCCTACGCGCGGGGATATCGTCCGGCGTAGCCAAGATCGAGTTGCGCCTGCTGAATTCAACAGGTTGTGCCGGGCAGAAGGTGTCGAGGTCTGGGGTTGCCATGATTCTTTACGTCGTATATGGACTGACGGCCTGTTCTCCAATAACCGTGAATTCGATCACGTAGGCTAGCAGTTCCTCGCTTTCAAACGGCGTCCCCGCCCCCAGCCTGATCTCCTGAACGCCCCAATCCGTTCCCGCATCGGTCACGTCGAGAATGAGGTCTACGATCGCCGCGACGGCTATCCTTAGAACGTCGTGAAGAAAGTCCTCCCGCTCTTCGCTCTGCTGATTGCCCGTCACCGAGGCGAAGCTGTAGGCCACCGTGAAGGCAATCTTGCGCGTCCCGCCGGCGCCGCCAGCTCCTCGTTGCTGCCAAAGGACACGTGGGTAAGAGAGATACCCGCCGGGACTCTGTTGCGTGAATCGCTGGAGCAACGTCTCCACATCGGCCGCTGAATCGAAATCCTGATAGAAAATCTGCTTGAGCGGCCCACCGCCCGTATCGAGCATCGGCGCCAGCGCCTCGATGATCTTCGTCTTGAGAACGTCGAAGATGTCGTCTACTGCCACGAATCATCATCTCCCTTTTCTTGCCGCGACTCGATACACGCCGGCCACAACCTCGGCGAGTTGGGTGCGATGGTCTCGACCAAGCCCCAGAAAACGGCGCTGCGGAATCTGAAACGTGCCGCCGCTCATTCGTCGCGCGCCACTCGCAGCCATCCGCCCTCGTTTTCCGACCCTCTTCTTTATCGTTGCACCTTCTTGATGCGACGCCGCACCAGGGCGGTTCGTTCTCTGTCTCACGAAAGCCAATCGCTGGCCTACATTTCCGATCTCGGTCTGCTGAAGCGACTGCCTCAACCGTGTCGTATCGATCAGGATCCTATTCTTGCGTCGCCTTCTCTTACCCTTGCGACGCCTGCTTTGTGTCGACGCTGCGAGTGGAGCCCATTTTTTCTTCGTCACGGGGTCGGCCTGCCCGCGAAACGTTTGCTGCGTTGTCCTCTTCATGAACGCGCCAATCACCTTGAGCGTCTTTGGGCTGGTCCCAACCTTGGCGAGCGCGTTCAGCCTGGCGTTGACGGTCTTCAAATTCTTGACTCGGAATGTAAATGCTGCCGCCATGTTAGAAGTTCTCGAAGAAAGGTCTTGTCGTCGAGTGGCCAGAGAGATTATCCGCAAGCCCCGAACCGATCGTCGCGAGCTTCGATTCGACCGTCGTTTCTTCCGTCTTTGATGCGTCCAATTCAGAATCGGCGAAGAGCCTAGACTGCCCATCGCGAATGGCGACCAACCATTCCCGAGCTAGGTCGTTCGCATCGGCGGTCTCCGGCGTCATGATCGCTGGACGAAGTCGCCGCACAAGTTGGAAAATCAGAATGTCAATCCCGGCAAGAATGATCGACTCCGGAGTGTCGGCGTTGTCGAGCGCGTCGGTCTTGTACCGCCCCTGCACGTGACTCTCGATTAGCGAATTCACATCGTTTATCGCCAACGTAAGTCGCGTGTCCGGCGTCACCTTGAGATCGATCGACGAAGCCACGTCGAGAATCTCGTTCATCTTCGTTCCCATACGATCGATGACGTGAATCGTGGTAAGAAAGACCGGCGTTGCCATTACGGGTTGACTCCCTCGGCCGGGATGAGTTCGCCGCGTTCGCACCAGTCTCGCGGGCTACGGTTCTGCGCCAAGATCTCGGCGCGCGTTATCATCGCTTTTTCGCCGAAGCATCTATTCTTTTGGAGATATCCATTCTGGACGATTTCGAACTCATCGCTCTGCGAATGATCTCTCAACTTTGATTCATCACTGGGGACCGTGCTTCGTTGGTCGCTAGATTTCTCAATAATCGTGATACTCTGGTCACTCACAGGATTCGGGTCGGTGAACGGGACCAGCCGCGTCGCGGGGTTCATGTCTTCTTTCGGATCAGCCACCGCCTCGCTTACGATCGGTTCCGCTGTCTCTTCGGATTCGCCTACGTCAACGCGACCGTCGTCTTCGATTTCTTCGACCATCGGATCAACTCTCCTTCTAATCAGCGAAGCCCACCAGGCTGGAGGAACCTGGTGGGCTTCGCGGGATCACCCCTGGTCCCATCGGCACTAACCAAACTTCAGCCGAAAATCAGGGCTCAAACCTGTCGAGTCCTCGTTATGGTTTCTCGGCCTCGTTATCGGTCGGCCAGCGGCTACGCGAACCGACCGAAAATCGTCACCCCATCCTAGGTCAGGGTGTTCGTAAAACGGTGCCCGGCCGCCGCTTTGATCGTCTTGATGTCGTAGTAGCGCGACAGCATCATCGCATCGGACTTGCGCTTGTTCTCTCGCCACGTCTCGACCCGCCAACCCTGAACGATGCCGCCCGTGCCGCGCACGGCCGTGTCGCCCGTGGTCCACGTGAACGTCAGGCCCAGCCCGCCGTATTCGAGTGCCGGCGGATCGACGCGCGCCAGGATGACCGTCTCATCCCAAATTCTTGAAAGAGAAGCCGTCGCGTTCGCCGCGGCGGTATTCTTGATCGCGATATCCGCGACAACGACACGCTCCAGACCGAGGATCTCCGCGAGGATTGTTGCCGTCGCGCTGCCCGTGACGATTTGGACATACTTCGCGCGATCCTGGAACGTCGCACTATCCCGGATCGCACGCATGACCTTCTTGTCGATGGCAAGCACGTTCGGCGAAAAGCCCGTGTTCTGCTCGATCACATCCATCTGCGCTGATATGTCCACCACCGCATCGCCGGTCGCCGCGTCCCATTTCACCGCCGGCGAACTGGTCTGGGCGCCGGTCAGATCCGTCACGAGCTGGTTGAAGATCTTGATCTCTCGGTTGAGCTCGAGCTTGTCGCGAAGAAACTGGACCTTATCGAGATGTGCCTGGATCGCCGGGTTTCGAACCGCCATGAACTCGTCGGGAACGAACCCGGTGAGCGCGCGGTCCTGCGCGTTGAACGTGATCGGCTTGGTGATCTGGAAGTCGGCCGTCTTGGCCTCGGCGCCCGGCGCGCGCTCGACGTCCTGATCGCGCATCGCCTCGAAGTTCGGATCGATCTCGTAGATTTTCGCTGTCTTCTCCGTGACGTCCATCTCGGGGAAGATCTCGCTCCCGATGAATCGATTACGCCCTTGAACGATCGCGAGGTTGGTCAGCACGAGATCGGTTGAGTGAACGGCTGCAATGGTGGGCATCTGCTTTGCCTTTCCTTATCGTAGAATCATAAGGGCGCGCTCAGACGCCCGACTTTTACGCCGCGCCCTGGAAGATCACCATCGGCGTTATATGAACCCAACCCAGCTCGTCGGCGCTGGTCGAAACCAGCGAGATGGCACCAATCTCTGCGTTAACGCCCGCCGCCGGCGCGGACTTGACGCCTTTGCCCGCCGCATCGCTCTGCAGCCTGTCTTTTGCGACGATCGCCGTGCCTGATCCATCGAGAGCCATCATCCCGATTCCACTTTGAGCAACCGAGATGTTGTCGCCGGCGCCTCCGGGTTCCGCGCAGACTCCTAGAACCTGATCGCCCGCACCCGCATCGGCGCACTCGAGTTTTTCCTTTGCCGTCGAGGTCAGCTTCACGAACCGAAACTCGGTACAAGCCGCGCTACCTTGGAACGAGTTAATCAGGCCTGAGTATTGTCCAGATGACATAATCCCAATCTCCTTATCGAATTGTCTTCTCGGCCCGGGTCGACCTGGCCGGCATTGGCGTTACTGGCCTTCGGCTTTGTCGAAGTCTGCGAAGACGATCGAAGCCGCTTCGCCATACTGATCAGGCTTCATATTGTTCTTGTCCATGTAGGCCTGAATCGCTACGTGTTGAGCTACGTTGTGCGCGTCAAGACCTTCGCCGGTCGGAGAAACTCGACCCATCGAAACGATCTCGCCATCGATCGGCCCCGCCATCGATCGCTTCTCAACCTTCGCCGGACGTGCCGCGATATCCTCGAGGAACATCTCGCGCGCCGAGGTCTCTTTGGCCGCGTCGCCCTCGCCGAACTGGAACTTGCCCTCGTCTCCGGAGTCATTGGGGAGGGACCGGAACTGTGCGAACATCCGATCCTTGTCGGCTTTCGGGCTGACGCGAAGTTCCCGCGCCGCCTTGTCGAAAACCTCGCTGAATCGTGTCGCTTCGTGATCGGCCTGCCGCGCTGCTTGAAGTGCGGTGAGTGTCTCACCTTGGGCGCGAACCGTCTTGGCAAGGTCCGTATTTTCCTTGCGTAGCTGGACCAGTTCAGCCCGGTCTTCGTCGCTCATCTTGATTACGGCCGGAGGGGTTTCTTTTGCCTTCGGGTCCGTGGTTGCCGCCTGGGGCTCTGTCATTTTCTTCGCCTCCTCCGGTGTGATCGCGGGCGAATCTTCGCCCATGAAATTCAATGTGCCGTGTCCGTGCTCGACCCCGTCGCCGCCGATCGCTACGGCGCCGTCGGTGATCTCGTGGATATGTCCGTCAGGAAGGATCTCTAGGCCGGTCGGTCCAAACGACAACGGTTTACTCGTAAAGCCATTGCCATCTTCGTCGTGCTCGGTGAAGTGATAATGACCGAGCGTTTCGTCGGTGCGCCCCTCGCGGATGATCGCGCCATGGGAGCCAGGGAACGGATCAATGGTTGGAAAGAACGCAAACGCCATGGGCTCGGCGAACTCTGGAAACTCGTCTTGAAATTTACCGCTGACCGGCGCCCAAGCGATATCCGTGTGATCGTCGGAGCCTTCGGCGAAAGCGACCGGCGCCATTCCCTTGACGTGCGGAATGTGCGCCCCCAGAAACGTGATCGCGCGAAGCGTCAGTACACCTTTTGCGTCGCGGTATAGCTCGATCGATCGCTGCTTATATCGACCATGTTTGACCGCGGACGCGAACCGAAGCGGAACACTCGTGAGGTGAGCGAAGAGCTTTCCGCCCTCACGCCAGATCTTCTTGGCGAAGCCGTAGGCCGGCCCGCCCTGGACGTGATCGAGCGTAACCGGCGCCTCGTGCCCCCCTTCGGCGTAAGCAACCGACGCCGCCTCGAGGTCATTGGTGTTGTACTTCCCCTTGGGGCCGTAGTCGCCGACCTCGAAGATTTCAACGCGCGGAATGTCAAGAACGGGCTCGTTGAGCCCAGGCTCCAACACGCCGGCCGCATCGAAGTCTACGGCTTCTGATCGATCCGAAAGTTTGGAGACGGTTCGAGTCTTGGCTACATAGTGCTTCCGACTCGATTGAGGCGATTTCTTCGTGGGTGGATCGGCAACCGCCGCGTTCTCTGGCATTTTATCCTCAGCCTGAGTCGCTCAACAGTAGCCGCTGTTATGGAAAGGAAACCCGAAGGGTCGGTCTAGGTCAAACTGTTTCTCTAACGATTAGTGACGAGCCGTTACCGTTTCTGGCCGGCTCCACACGCTGCGCGTCCATCTTCGCTACGCACTCGCGGCAGTAAACGCCCAGCTTATCGGCGCGAGAATTATCCGCCGCGAAATCGCCTTTTGTCTTCGCGCACCCGCATCTTGGACACACCTTAAAGACCGCGCCGCAGTGAGGGCAGAGTTGCGCCTGAGCCATTAGAACCTCTCGATCGCAAGCGCCTTCGTCATCGCGTCCTCGGATTCCTCGAGTTCGGACGCCTGGACGTCGGCCACGATAATCGGCGCCTTGGTGCATCGGCACTGATACGACCAGGGCGGTCCGGGTCGAGTCTGCTGCGCGGCGCGCGATCCGCGGCGAACCTGGACGCCATCCATAGCGTCGTGCGAATCGCGTGACCGCGAATCCATGGGATTGAAAAACTCGAATCCCCACAGATGCTCGGCGAGGTCCGGATCGGCGAGTTGAATGTCTCGCTGTTCGCCGTAGGCGTTCGCCTGCTCGGTGCGGAAAACGTTCTCCAGGTAAGCCCTCGTCCCACCCGGGTAAGTCCTGGCGTCAACGAGCTCGCGCGCTTCGTCGAGGAACGATCGTAGCGTCTTGCCCTCGTTCACCGCGTCCGCGATGTAATTGCGAACCTTCGTCGCCGCTTGCCGGCTGATCGAGTTGGAGATCGCAAATACTTGACGTCGCAAGTCACGTTGGAAGAAATCTTCGACTAGGGCCGGGTTGATCGTCCGTGCGGCTTGCGCCGCTTCGGCCAACTCGTCGATCGTGAAGACTTGACGTTGCTTGAGCCAGTCGAAAGCAGGGACGAACGGCGAAGGGACGGTCTCGGGAATTGTCTCGACGAACGAATGATAGGCGATTTCATGCGGGGGCGTATTCTTCAAGGTGGCGCGCAACCGCTCCAGTTGTTCGCGTGCCATGACAAGACGCGCGGCGCCACCGAATTCATCGAACACTTCTCGCCGAACAATATCGTTGACCTTCGCCTTTTCGCTCATGAGCCCCGGCACGGCGACCGAAAACGCGCGAAGGTTCGACAACGCCGCAACGACCCACGAAGCCGAGAGACTTTCCTCTAGTTCGTCGGTCAGCGTCGAAAAGTCGAATCGAGCCAGGTTGAACGCGTCGTGCGGCAACGGCATCGCCTCGCGACCGAAGCGCGCCATTCGATCGAGCCCATCGAGGAAAGCCTTCTTGAGATGCTTCTCGTTCGCGTCACTCACAATCTGGGCGATCGTTCGGATTCGGTTGCTCGACTCGCGCTCGAGCGAAACGTTGACGCCCGGCGCGCTACGTTCGGCGAACTCCGTAGGTTCATCGTCGTCTTCATGCGAAGACCCGCCCTCCGGGTCGGCCTGAACTTTCTGAATCGTGTCTTCCGGCGACTTGGGGACGCTGAATCCTGTTTTCTCGCGGATCTGTTCTTCGGAAAGTGGAACGCCCACCTCAAATAGCGTGTCCACGGTTTTGAGCAGCACCTCGCGATCTTCCGCCTCATCTGTATCGATCCTATACTTGGGCCTCGGCGCGTCTGGCCCATAGTTCAATTCGACAAACGGATCGATGATGTCCCGATTGATCGCTCTCTCAACGATACGCGCAAGCGGCTTCACGATCTCCTGCGCTACGCCTTCGTGAACGCTGGACTGCGCTCGTGACGCGTGCTCCGGCTCAAAAATCACCATGATTCCGCCGATAAGAGCGCGCGCCTGATCGCGAGAAAGAAGCTCATAGATCTGTATCTGTACCGGCTTCCCAACGCCCGACGCGCGCGGCGTGAATACAACGATCTCCCCATCGACCAAAATGAAGGCCGAATCTTGCCCCAAATTATTGAAATTATCTTCAGCCTTGTCGGCGATAGCCTCTCGATCCGCGGCTTCTTGCGGAACCGTAATCGTTGCCAGCGGCGTCCCGTATTTTTCCCCGTAGTTGATCAGCGCCTTTTTGGTATCCTTCTTGAAAACGTAGTCCCAGCGAAGGTTCAGAATTGCGCTCTGCCCGTATGGGTTGTCGTAGAGCGCGGGCGCCCGAACGAGAACGAACTTCCTCTCGGGCGCAAGATTCCCGACATCGTTGTCGTCGACCGGCGATCGGTCGCGCGAGAGGAGTCGTAAAAACAAATCGGACGAATGGGTGAGCGCTCCATTTGAAATGATCAGTTGCCCAAACTCGTTGAAAACGAATCGCCCCGGGTGCCTATGGTGATAGCTGCGAGGCGAGATGAATTCTCCGTCGAGATCCCAAATGATCTCATTCACGGAGAAGCCGTGGATCAACATCCCGTTGATGAGCGAATGGCGTAGCTGGTTCCAGTCGTAGTCGTTGCTGAGGTTGTCAAGAATCATGGCCTGGCAGGCATCGCGAATCTCGATCGCCTGCGGATCCTCATCATCCTCGATGGTCATCGTCTCGGGACGCTGAAGAACAAATGCCACAATGACATTGAGCACCGCCGCGATCGTTGTGTCCTTGATAACCATCTCGTCGAGAAGATCGTATAGAGCGCGCGAATTGACGAGAGTCTGACCGAGTGATGTAGACGTGCTCAGCGTAGAGAAAATCTGTTGGTTAAATTGGCTGGGATTGCCTCGAAGAAATGCATCCCAGATGCGATCAGATGGACGGCTAGCCCTGACCACACGGGAATCAGGCTCCGACGCTGGTGCCTCTGGATCGATCGGCTTTCTTCGCCCGCCTTGACCAGAGATCGCGCTCTCTAGAACCTCGCGCTCTTCCGTCGTAACACCGTTTACTTTCGCCACGGCCATTATCCTCGCTGGTCTAGAATGTTCCGATCATCTTGGATCTTTCGTTCGTCGAGCGTATCGACCTCGACCGCAACTGTCCCGAACTGGCCGTGACCTTGTCAAGGGCACAACGGCCGAACATAAACGACATAAGACTGTCGGGCGTTGCGTTGAGACCAGGGAAGCGGGGGCATTCGGCGAACTCGACCTCGGCCAATCTCCACGCTTCGGCGTGCGCCAATTTGCGCGTCGACTCCTTGCGGGGCCAAAGGATCTCGCCGGTTTCAACCTCTACGCCGATTCTTGGAAGACCGATGTCCGGATCCATCTTGTTCTTGCCGGTCAGAAAGGGGAGAACCCGACGGAACCAGGGATAGACATTCCCCTCTAGGTTTTGCCCGCGCGCGTAGGCGCGAACCTCATCGAGCCACTTATCTTGAGTCGCATTATTCTCGACGTAGAACAAGGCAAACTCAAGGCCACGCTCCCAAGCATCGTTCAAGATAGCCACGGTCTGCGCAACCGAGAAGTTCCCGCGATGAAACTCGAGTGGGTAGACGGCGCCCGATCTATCCTTAGCGAGAAACGTGATCGAGTCGCCCTTTCGCTTGCCGGACGAAATATCCATACCACCAGTGATGACCAACCGCGATCGATCGCTAGCGTTGAGAACGATCCGGCCCCCTCGCTCGCTGACGCCAATCTGCTCGGCAACCGTATCGCCCTTGCTCTTTCGGTCTTCCCAGTGCGGAATCATTCGATCGGCGTCGCTTGCGGCGATGAGCCGATATCGACGTATGTAATCGTCGCGCGTCGTCGTGCCGATCTGTAGGTCAATAAGGTTTTTTTGAGAATATTGGCTCGTCAGCAAAAGCGGAAGATGAAACTCTCGATCAGCCCCGTTCTGCGGCCCGACCTCCAGCCTCGCGTATTCCGGTCGCGCGACTAGCGCCTCGGTCTCGGCCCCGGCGTTGAAAATTCTCATGAACATTTTCGAGCAATCGGCCGTCACACCGATCCAAATCGAGCAGAACCGATGATCGTCCAAAAGCTGATGGCCGAGGTCTTTCGTGTGCCAACAGTTTTGTTTAGCCCAAGCCCAGCCGCCCTCGGCGAGTCGCCCCTCAATCCACGTCTCATAGAACGCTGAGCAGAGCGAAACGCGCAACGCCTCGGACTCGGCCACTAGACGAGTCATGAAGTCATCGGCGAAGAACAGATCAACACGGCGGGCTTCGGTTCGGGGCGCCGCGGCGACTGCCTCGACCGCCGCATCGGCGGCGTGCGTCCGGTCTCGAAGCGTCCACTTGCCGCCGCGCCAAGCTCGATGGTCGCGCTGCCCCGACGGTAGATCGGGAATGATCTCCGGAAAGATCATCTTGAACATCTGGGAAAGAACGATCGCCCGAACGTGAGAAACGGAGTCCTCGGCCGTGGTCTCGGCGGCCGCTGCCCAAACGTGACTCGTAAGGTGATTATTGCCCAAGACCCATGCGCAGAACATCCGCGCCACGGTGGACTTGCCCAGCGCGGGCGGCGCCACCAAGGAGACGTGCCGGCCTTTCTCGTAGGCGATCTGGATGAGATCGCAGAGCATGATCAGCGTCGCGTCTTTGCGAAGCGGTTTGCCGAATCGGTCGCGCCCGGCCAGGAAAAAGAAGCTCTTGAAGTCGTCGCGCGCGGCGGCGATCCGCACGGTATGACCGCTGACCGACGCTAGGCCGTGCTCAAGAAGCGTGCCAACGCTGCGAATCGTCGCCGAGGAGCCAGCCTGGACCTGGGAGAGATCGGTCATTGAGCCTATATACCAAGCCCATTCGGGAAAGTTGAGGGGTTTCGGGAAAAAAGATCGGATTCTCTCATCTTTTAGCTTGCGCATTCGCAAGCTTTGGGGTAGGGTTCTGGAAATGTTAAGGGAGGCGAACAATGGATGAGAACGATACGGTACCAGTCACGTGGGGTGACATCACGTGGCTCATCGAAAAAGGTATTTCTCAAGCTATGACGGTCGTTTCTCACATGGCGACATATGCAACGAGCAAGGAGTATGCAGACGCAGTCCTCGCGGAAGCGACGCAAGAAAACACACGGCTTGCCTGGGGTAAGTTCAGGGCAGCCGAGCAGGCACGAGAGGCGGCGAATAACTAATGCCCCGTCTCCTCTCCACCGCCGAAGCCGCGGCCGCCCTTGGCGTCAGCGTCCAAGCCGTGCGACTAGCCATCGCCGAAGGCCGCCTCAAAGCCGACAAGTTCGGCAACCAATGGACGATAACAAAAAAAGCCGTGAACGCCTACCAAGTCAACCCGGTGCGAAAGGCGTGCGGCGAAACGAAAAGGAGGGAATGACCGTGGACCGCGAAAAATACGTCATTCCCTTTCGCGCGTTGTTTCCCCGGGCCGACGGGTCCATGTTTTATAGGGTCGTGCCAAGCACTCTCTCCTCCTATCAAATGCATGAAGTCGATCACTCCGGCCCCCGATCGCGGCTTTTCTTCACGACGCGCGCTGTTGTCTTTGAAAGGGTTGAAGGGCCAAGACCAGACATTAAATTTCGGGGACCTTACTTTCGCGAGAAGGTCCAACAAGTCAACCCGGTGCGCAAAGCGGCGGGGGAAGGACGGAAGAAATGATAACGATGAACGAGACCGAACGAGAAGCCATCGACGAACAGATCGCCATATTTTGCGGGTGGACCAAGCTACCCGGCAACCGAGGATGGCTCGAACCCGGCCGTATTGACGCGTGGTTTTCGCACCGCGGAGCACCACTCCCGCCTTCCTACACCACCTCGCTCGACGCCCTGCGCAAAGACGTATGGCCGAAGATTCATCAGCTCTTAGCCGATGCCTCAGACGCCCACATGGAGAAGATGGTCAATGATCACTACCTGTGTAAGATCTCGGACCTTGTGGAGAAAAGCGAAGACCCATCCGTAAAGCCTCTCGATCAAGCAGGAAGCACGCATTACGACGTCGCCATCACACATGCGTCGCCAGAAATCATTGCCGCTGCGTGCATCTCGTTCATCGACGCGCTCGAGAAAGAGGAATAGCCCATGGACCCCACCACCGAAATCTCTCGGATCGCGGAAGAACGCCTGAAGCTCATCTACGCGAACCGTGAGCGTCTCGTCGAAGCGTGGATCGCCGAAACGGGGCTCAAGCCGAGCGAGTCGATGCTCATGGAACAAACATCGGAAGACGGCTTCTCGATTCGCATCTGGATCGAGCGCGCGGAAAATGAATACGTGGTGCGCTTGCGCGAGGCGGCGCCGGAGATGCTCAAAATGCTCCAGGCAATCCTGGGCAGGCTCGATTTAGAAGAAGCGTTCACCAAGATAGGGGCGCCACAGCCAAGCGTCGATTGGACCGTCTTCGGGATACGCGAAAACATTCGTTCCCTCGTTGACTCGCTCGAGGCGGCGGGGGAGGGACGGAAGAAATGATAACAATCATCCTTGTCGGAGATAAAACCTGGGAGATCCTCAAAAGGCTCAAGAAATCCACGCGATCCCAACGCTTGGGTTTCCGCCCAGGAATCCCGGTAGAGCACAATCGATACATCGGAGTCGACCGTTACGAAGCGCAAGATGAAACAATGAAAATGGTGGACGCTGGATTTTTCGAAGAACTTCGATCCCGCCGTTATTGAATCCTAACGCTGTAGAGTCCCATCAATGCCCGAAATAGCTGGTCCGCAGCTTCCTCGCGCGTGTCGGCCTCAATGGTAAAGCTATAGCTTGGCGTCGCTGTCGGGCTGGGCAATGGCGTCGGGCTGGGAGTAGCCGTGGGCGTCGCTGACGGACGCGGCGTGGGAGAGGGGTTGGGCGTCGGGTCCGGGGTCGAAGTCGAAGTCGCCGCAGGCGTTGTCGTGGGCTCGGGAACAGGCCTCAAGGCGATCGGCCCCGAATCCCAGATGACCGGGCGTGGCGGCTCGAATGCGAAGGTCCCGGCCGGCGGGTGGTCAGCCCCGACGTCGACGCCCATGCCAGCTCGAGGCGCGTCTAGCGGCGCCGTATTGCCCTCTCCGGGGATCAGCGCCCGCAGCGCGTTGTTCCGGGCATCCAAGAGCGCCGCCTGCGCCCCGTCGCTCGGGACAATGATGTTCGCGTTGAGTTGGTTGTTGAACAGCCGTACCGATCCGGCGTTGGCCGGATCCGGCCACAGCGCGGCGCTGGTCTCCTTGCCCGTGCCAAAGAGCTTGGTCAGAAATCGATTGCCGATAACGTAGACGATGGCGCCGCGATAGATCCGTGTCACGGTGTAGGGGACGCGCGAGGAGTCGGGCAAAAACGTGTTGTAGAAGACGCCGACCGAACCACTGGGCGGCACATCGTAGGTCGAAATCCCGTTGCCGTGAATCCCCTCGTTGCGCGAAAAAACGTTGAACTGGATCGCCGTCCCGTTGCCGCCGACCAGGTAGATGCACGTCCCGCCGTTCAACGTGAAGGCGTTTCGCTCGACCAGATGGCCACTCCCGCCGACCAGCTTGATCCCTCGAGCGTTGTGGTTCTCAGCGAAGACGGAATCCCGGATCGTCACACGCTCTTGTTCAGCGGTCTCGAACGTGTCGCGCGTGCGCGCGCTATTGATATTGATATTCTGGATGAACTCACATCCGTCGACGAGGATATCGCGCCCGCTCAGGCTGTAGAATTCGACGGTCGGCATTCCCCATCCGCTAAAGATGAGCCCACGCAGCGTGACGTCGGTCTTTCTCACCGCCGCAATCGCCCCGTCGCCGCGCGCCGTGACCTGGCCAGGATCTTCGTCCGTCGGTTGAACGTCAGGCCAGTAGTAGATTCGCCCGCGGCGCGTCGCCCATTGGCCCGGCGCCGCGATGAAGTCCGGATGGTTCAAGATCGAGTATCGAAGCCGGTCGCCGGTGATGTCGCGCGCGCTGTCGATCACGAGCTCGCCCGTCGCCGGATCGTAGGCCTCGACGGAAGCCAGCGTAATCGAGTTAGAGGTTGTCCAAAGCGAGACGACCGAGCTGTCGAAATGATCCGGCTGCGCTCGATCGCTGATCCAGCGTGGATCGGTCAGCGTGATCCGCCAGACGCCGTCGGCGCCCCGAAGTCTCGTGACGTTCTCCAGCGGAAGCTTGTGATAAAGCTCGATCCGGTCCGTGAAATACGCGTCGGGCATCGCCGGCGACTGCGCGATCTGCTTGACCTCGCCGCCGATTCTGAAGTTCTCGCGCGCTAGGAACGTCCCGGCTGGGAGCGCCGTGCTGATGATCGTCTGACCCGTGGCCCAGGCGCCGAGCTGCGTCGCGCCTTCGAACCTCGCCTTGCCCTCGCCGATCGATCGGTAAGTCACACCGGAGTCGACGGGAAGCCCACGCCGATACGTCTCGCCGCCGATCAGCGAAACCATATCACCGGGCTCGGGGCGTGGCCACGAGTCGTCGGGACGCACGATGAATTCGTTGGCTGCGAAAGGCGTGAATGTCGCCTCGTGCTGCTGCACCCGATCACTGACGCACGAAAGCAGAAGCAATCCGATCGCGCCAAAAACGATCGTCGGGACAATCCATACCATAGGTGAGATTCTCATTGTGCGACTGCTTCCTTGAGACCTGAAACGAACCGATCAAGGCGTTGGTAACATGCCGAGAATTTCTCATCCAGGAAATCAAAGTAGGTGCTCGCAGACTTCTTCGCCTCGGGGCTTGCCCCTTCAGCTACATCACCGAAACCGCACTCAATTCTCAGCAACTCCGTGTGAAAGGCGTCAATCTCCGGAGTCCTCGGCCTAGTTAGCCTTCCTTCCAGTTCAATGAGACGCTCAACGCAGTGGCCGCAAGTCTTCGATAACATGAAGATCGACAACCATCGATCATCCGCCTGATTCTCGGCGCTAATGACTTGGCCGTACGCGAAAAAGCGCAAGGCTTCGAGATCGCCGATCAGATTATCGATCGTAGTTTTGTCTAAAATGTTCATGGCGCGATCCCTCCTGTAGCCGCCGCTGCGCCGAGCTTCTCGGCCGTCGTCGCAAGTCGATCGATGGCAAACTTGAAAGCATCGACCTGCCCCGCGCCGCTCGTCGCTGAGCCCGTAACCGATTGACCGATCTGGAGCGTTTCCTTTTCGTCCTTCCATAAAAGATGCGACGACGCCGCCTCTAGGCTTTGTTCGGAGCCCCACCCGACCCGGGTCTCCTCGTCGTATTCCATGCTCTCGACGTAGCCCTCGGGCGAATAGGTGATCTTCATGCCCTGGGATCGCCTCGCCGCCGTACAGCCACAGAGCGCCATAGCCGCGACCAAGATAATAGCGCCCAGAACAATCGAGTTTACGTGCAATCCTACAATGATAGATCGCCCCCATCTTAACCTAAAGAACAATTCCCGATTCATCCCACTCCCCTTACCGGAGGCTTTGACGCCTCCACCAAAGTATCTCGCGTCTTCATGAACGCGTCTTCGAGCCGAGCAACTTCCTGCGCATGCATCGCGATTCGCTGGTCTACATCTTCGCCGGCCGACGGATTGAGCCCGCGGACCTGCGCGTCATGCATCAAGAGTTGCCGTTGTAAGTCCACGATGATCGCCATAGTGGCGGACTGCGCTCGTAGCATCCGGGTCGCGGCTTCGTTGTTGCTGGCGATCAAATCCTCGAGTTTCTTGGCTTGCGTGTTTAGGATCCATCGCACAATGAACGCGAGCGCGCCGAACGACGCAAGAAGCGAGAACCCAAGTGGCCCGTGTTCGGAAAGTGCCTCGCCCATACGCATCTCACATCCTAAAGAAGCTGTTCTCCAAGATCGCGCACAACCGTGCGTGACGGCCGCGGCGTGCGCGTCGGCCCCGGCGTTGGGCTCGGCGTTGCGTCGACCGGCGTGGGTCGGGCCTCAATGTCGGTAATCAGTCGCCGCGCGTCCATCGCATCTGCCTCAAGTCCATCGGCACTTGATTCCAGAGAGTCTATTACAAGTGCTCCGAGTGAGATGCTGATGGTTGTCGAGGCGTCAGCCTCAAGAAGAAACCTCGCCATCTTGTTTACATCGCCATTAGCGTCCTGTCGTGAGATCAGAAACGCGCCCACCTCTCGCGCCATGTCGAGTAGCCGTTCGAAGTTGGCGCGATCAAATGGGACGGTCGGCGCCGTCGCGAGGTCTTCGTATTTTGCAAGGCAAGCGTCGAGGCCCGCAAGCGTTGCGGAATCGATACCGGATTCAAGACGATCAACGATCGGCTCTCGAATCGGATCAGGCGTCGGCGTTGGCTCTTGCGCTAAAACAATGCCGCCCGCGATCCACCCCCAAAGTAGAAGCGTGATTGCAAGACCCCAATTGAACTTCGTCTTTCTTTTTCCCATCGCCTCGCGTCCTCCCTAGTTGTCAACGAATTTATTCATTGCCCACACGTCCAGACCAAGAGCGGCTTCGCTCCAACGAAATCCTATTATATCTCCCGCGCCTATCGTTCTGTTTCCGCCCGTGTCAATGTTATTCCCATCGGTGAACGTTACCGTAAATCCAACCGAAATCATAAGGATCTCGACTGTCTGCCCGTTATAGGCTCCATCGGGAAGGATATTTGCGTTTGTTAATGTGTAGCTTGTTGCATTCGTATCGAGATCGAGATAGTAATTCGTGATCTGTATCTGATCTGATGCGCCCGTAATCTCTTGCGTGCCTGGCGTGCCGACCATGCCGCCGAGAATCGTCGTAAAACCATCTTCCGTGATCCTCAGCTTAGTCGCGGACCGAGAAGTCGTGCCGGAAGATGTGACGCGAAAATCAAGTTGAGTTGCGGAACTAGAGGCCGTCCAGTTCTCGCTGGCGATCGCTTCAACCGAAGCGACTGTAGCTTCAGTCCCGTCTTCACCGCCGTCCATTCGATAACCGCCAATAATGTTTAAGACGGCCACGGTCGAATCGATTCTCTTCAATGACATATCGGCCTGGCTGGCGGACAGAACCGTCAATTCATTGACCGGCAATTCTATGATTGAATTATCGCCGATCGCAACCTGCCCATCCGCCTCAAGGATGAAGTTAGCAGCTCCCGCGCCATCACCACCCCCCGCAAGGAAAAGCTCCGTTCCCACATACGTCACACCGGATGGGGCACTATCTGTATCCCCCTTACCAACGGAAGCTTTAACGCTGCCAGCTTGGGCGAAGCGCACCCTTGCCTCACGATTGGCCGCCGAAGCATCAATCAAAATATCAGCGTTGTCATCCGAATCAACATGGACACCCGCGGCCAGCCCAGCCACCTTCAAAAGATCCGTGGCAACCGTATCGCCGATCACGACTTTTCCATCATGGTCGATCCTCATTGCCTCGGCGACCGCTGCACCGGTCGTCTTGACGCCGAAGGTCGTGGCGTATTGCGTGCCGGCAGCGTCAACGGCCACACTGCGCATATAGGTAGAGATCGCGGCGGACTCGGTGGCGTCATTCGTGAACGACTCAATGGCGCTCGTGATGTCGGCGGCCACGACCGTCGTGTCTTCGTTGTTGAAGCGTATCGTAGGGATGTTGTTGGGGTTCTGATTGCTCGCGTTCTTGGATAACTCCAGTTGCCGAGCTTGGTCCACGGTATTGATCCCGATGCCCGTGGTGTCTATGGAAAAACCTTCGTTACTGCCGACGATGAAAACCATATCGTCATCGCCGTCACGGTAGAGGATTCGCCCTTCATCTTCGTCGGCGGTATTTCCCAAATTGATTTGGGAGATGCCCGACGTTCCCGAGATGATTGATACATGGGCCTCCGTGCTGGCGCCCGAACTTGCCTGGAACAGCGCGAGAGTATCCGCCGCCGGCGTAATGACGGAACCCGATTCCAAAACCGAAAGCTTCACCGTTGCAGGAACGGCGTGCCCAATCGCGAGAGTATCGTTCGCCTTGTCCCAAACAAAAGTGGTCGGATCTTCGTCGAGCGCGCCGCTCGTTGAGAAGATCACCGATCCGTCGGTGAAGCTTCCGATGGACCCGAGCGCGTCGTATGACGTCGCGGCGATTGTCGTCTGACCAGTCGTTTTGTGAATGCCCGTCGGAAAAATCGCGTCGCTGACGGACATCGCGGTAAAGACCGCTTCGTCGTCGATCGGTTCTGGCTCGGGTGGTTCGGGCTGCGGCGGAGTCGCACAACCGAACAGAACGAACCCGGCGAGCAATGAAAGCAGGGCAAGCATGACAACAACGGCCTTGCGCGTGCGCTTCTTCGAGTCGATCGCCCGACGAAGAATCGCTCTCTTTCGATCGTCGCGCGCAGCGATCCGATCTTCAAGACACCGCGTAATCTCCAGGCGAACCACCCCAAGGTTATTCGACGTCGTCTCGTCCGGCTCCGTGCCGATCAGCGTATCGCTGTTGCTCATGGCGAAGAGTATCCCATCACGTGAACGTCCATGACGTAGGTTGAAAAAGTCGCCGCCGTCTTGACGCCGAACTTCAAGACGTCGGCTTTCGATACGACGACCATCTTGCCGTTAACCGAGAACGGAAAGGCGCCGAGCGCCGCCGTAACACCGATGAGCGGGAACGCTGGAAGGATGTCCTCGGCCCCAGCATCGCGGCCGAGGGATACTTGTGGGACCGCGCCGCCGCCGGAGATTGATCGAAGAATGACAACCATGCCGGTGATCACAAACTCCAGCGTCGCCGTGAAGGCCGTCGTATCGGCAACGGTTGTTCCGTCGATCGATGAAATCTTCTGGAGCACCGCAACTTGCGCGCCCGCGACCATCGCCGGATCTCCGCCCGGGACCTCCAAGACCATGTTGCCAGACTCGAAATTGATACCAGTCGCGACCGCCATAGATCAGGCTCCGTTCTTCGGCGCATCGCCGTTGACATGATCGCCAGGACCGGACGCCGGCACATCTTCGGCGGCTTGCTCAAGCGGCGTTATCAGATCGGTATCCGCGAACTCCGGCAGGCCGAGCGGCTCGACGACCTCACCGCGCGCAATGGTTTCGGCCGCGGAGTTCAACGCATCTCGAATGTCGATCGATATTCGACCGTAGGCTTCTACGTCAAGACCAAAGGGAACCAACGTCTTCATCAATACCGGAAGGAGCGACGCCGTAATAGCCTCGCTATGGCCCTCGAACGTAATCTTGGTTGGAGCTTCGAGGCCCAGAAGCGACGCACGTTGCTTGATGATGCCGAGCAACGCGGCCGTCATCTTGACGAGCCGATCGGTTTTTTCCCTCGGCAATTCGTTCTCTGGCTGTTCGATAAGCCGAAGCCACATCAACTGGTTTAACTTGTCGAGCCGCTGAAGTTCCAGTTCGAGCAGCGCCTCGGTGTCTTCTCGATCGGCCGCAAGCGCGCGCATTGCCTTCAACGTAAGCCGTTGAACCTGATCTTTGTTGATTTCTAATTGGAGAGCTATCGCGCGGAAAGACAGCCCCGCGATTCGAAGCCGGACGCACTCTTCGGTTCGTTGTGCGACGCGAAGCTCGACGCCTTTGTCCTGTGATGATTCTCCGTTCGACATGACGGACCAGGTTAAGCGAGCGGGTGTCGAATACGCAAGGGGGAGGAAGTGAAAATGCCCGCCCCTGCATCCTGTCTCCAGGAAGCGGCATCAGGGGCGGGCGGGCGCTCGGGTGCGCCGTGGGAGGGAATGGAGCCTCAAGCCAGATCTCCGATCGATCGGAGAGGGGAGTTCATCCCCCGCGGTTCTGCTTGGGCATCTTGGCGTTACACTGAGGCTTTTGTCGTCCGGTGAACTATGTGCGGCGTCGCCACATTCGCCAAGGAAAGGTGAGGAGTGGATGGCGTCGGCTGATCTGCCTTCCTTGAGCTAGTTGAGCAGTTCAGCCCTCGACCTTCTTCCACCCCTCAAGTCGTCCGTCCGGCGCTATCTGTTCCGCGTTTCTGCCAAAGCACGTGATGGTCTTCGTTCTCAGACAAGGAACATCGCGGTAGACGGCCTGGCGATAACGACAACGTCATCATGGATATGGTCCTCGGCTCGGCCGGGGCATCTGATCTCCCGGTCGAGACGAGCTGCGAACCAGTTTCCGCCGGACGGACGGCTTGAAGAGTTCCTCCCTTTCTCCAGACTTGTTGCATCTTCCCCCGCATCGCCGCACCGCGTCAAACCTTAACCGCCTCGCCGCCCGTCAATCGTTGCTATCGGTTGATCGTGTCACTCGTTGCGCAAGCGTTGCAAAAGCGACTGCTGCCTGGAGCGCCACGACGCCATTTCCCGCGACCCGCAACGCATCGTTACGATGGGCCAGGACGGCGGCCAGCCCATCAGCCACGCGACAAACTGCGGGTTCAAGGTCCGGCCGCTCGGCGAGGATTTGGGGCCAAGCGGGGTCGTTTGGGCCTGGTGCGAATAGGCCTGCCCCGTCAACGTCTCCCTCGGCTTCGTGTGGTCGCCTTGGTCGTATTGGTAGGCCGAGCACTTCGCTTCGTTCACACGCGGGGTCTGCCACCTCGGCGCCATGTTTCGCAAGCTGGGCCGGATCTTGCCGGCACGGTTGGGGCCCCCGCCCCGATTGTAGGCTCCGGTTGAATTGACCGGCGTCGGCCAGTCCTTTGCCATCCCTCCGAGGCTCTGATTCGTCTCTCTCGCCGAAACCCTCCCCCCACCCCGGTTGGGTGACATATTTGGTGCATCCGGTGCGGTGTTCGGCGTCGGCCAGGTCGCCGCCACACTCAACAGGTTGTTCGCTCCTGCCTTCGGTCTCTCGTCCCTCGCCGAATCGTTCTCCTGGCCGCCGGTTATCGTTCGCGGCGTGGGCCAAGATGAAAACCCGCTCCCGCCGATGGCTTGCTCCAACCGACGACGCACGGATAAAGAGCGGCGCTTCGACTCGATAACCCAATCGCGATAGCTCTTCTCCGGGTCGTCTGAAGTGCCCCCCGGTGACGAAGGCTGGGACGTTCTCAAGGAAAACCATGGCGGGCCTAACCTCGGCCACGATTCGGGTAAACTCAGGCCAGATTGCGCGCTCGTCGTCGTCTCCTTTTCGCTTTCCGGCGGTGCTGTAGGGTTGGCACGGGAGTCCCGCAGAGATGATATCCACAAGTCCACGCCACGCTGCGCCTTCGAAGGTTTCGAGATCGCTCCAAATAGGCGCGAGATCCAAGGCCTGGTCTTCCATCCGCGCCACGAGAAGGGACGCCGCGTAGGCTTCCCGCTCAACGTAACCAACGGTTCGTAGGCCGGGGATGGCGATCGAGAGCCCGACACCGAGCATTCCGCCGCCGGCGCAGACATCGAGGTGGGTAGTGGGACGTAGAGCCATGTCATCGCTCCGTTTCCAGGCACCCCCGGCAAACGTCCTCCATCAGATCAAACCGTCCTTGGCGCCACGCCCACCACTTGTTCGCTGCCATCTCCCGAACGGCGTGGCGCACTTGCTGCTCGCCAGCGTTGATAGTCTTGGCGCTCACCGCCGCCGAGAAATAGACGTGACAGCGAGCGCAGAAGATCGAGACGCGTTCGGATTGGGTTGTCATCTCAATAACCCGTCATATCCTCATAAGTGTGCGGATTCTTTTTTGGATTGAACCGATCGTCCGGCGCTTCGGCGTGCGCCTCATCGGCGATCACTTCCTTGAGGGCCTCGTCCGGCGCTTGCTCATCCATCCGTCGTTCCATTACGCCTGGAAATTCTCCGATCTTAGTAAGCTCGATGTCCGTATTGGCAAGCGACGGCTTCGCCCCACCCTCCGGCGCCGGCTCAGCCAAGATCAACTCATCCTTCTCGCCACCGACTAACGCGCGCATTGAACCTTGAGTCTCGTCCACCCGCGCCTGCGCATCCTCGATCGACGGCCTAGGCCCGGCGATGTCTGATTGCGATCCGTAGTGCTCAGCTTCAGACCTTACTGGACCTATAGCTATACTTGCTTGCTCTTCGTCGAGTTTTACTTGCGCATCCTCGATCGATTCTCTTGACCCAGCGACGACTTGCATCTCTTTCACCTGCGCCTCGTTCGGCCAACCTTTATCCATCATGCCGATGATCGTGAGCGCCGCACGCACTCGATCGAGCGGCCGAGCAAAAGCGACGATCGCCGATAGGTGATGCTTGGTCGCGTCGAGCTTCTCTTCCTTGACGCGGTTGCCCATCGTCTCTTGTAAGAGTTGCATCAAGTATTGATCCTGGACGACGCGGGGCAGCGTCATCACATGGCGGGAGATATGGTCACAGTCGTCGAGGGAATTGAAGTCAACCCTGCTGTTGATTACCGTCCATATCGCAACAGCTTTGAGTTCGGCTTCGTGCTCTATTGTTTTCCACCCCATCCACATCGCGACTTTCGCTCGATTCTCGATCGATATGTTACGCGTCACTGTCGCGTCGAATCTCGATCCCAGATAATCACACCTCAGCCCTGCGTATTTGTCCACGCTCATCGTTCGACCTCCTTTTTGCTTTCCTGATCCTTTTTCCACTCCCTTAGTTCGTGGAGCTCTTTCTCATTCCTCAAGCGCTGCATTTCTTGATATTCAAGTGAAGGTATCGGCCCAGATCCTTCAAGATCACACGCTGTCACCATGTACGCCGCCCCAAGCAAGAATAGCAAGCCGGCTAACCTCTTCATCGTTCGTCCTCCCTAGTCGCTCATCTTTAATGTCTCAATCGAGCCATCCATTAAGAACAGCTTCGATTCCAATGATCATCGCATCGGCGATATCCGCTCCTGTGTCATCCTTCGCATCGTAAGTCGCGAGGTATTTCGCCGCAATCGTTTTGCGTAACGGCTTGCCTCGCCCGCCGATCCACTCTTCGGGTTTGACGGGGAAGGGAATACAGCCAGGCGAGTGACGAAGCAGTGTGTAAAGCGAGCCAAGCCCAGACCCAAGGATCGATGCGCCGCGTCCAGTCAACTTCTCGCCACCTTCACCGCTACGATGAATCTTGTCCGTGGGGCACTCCATCACAACCCTGCACCGCGTCCCACTCTCTTGCGCGCTGATCTCCATGTCGACAATGCGCCGACAAGCAACGAGCGCGTGCTGGTAGACACGCTCGGTTTGGGACGGAAACTTCTTCTTCGTCGGCGGCGCGATCTTCCCCGCTTCCCAGACTCGCCATCGAAGAGGATCTCGTTTTGCTGGCATATCGGACAGCTCTTTGTCTTGGTTCCAGTAAAGCTGCCTCGGCTTCTTCACCCGAAACGACTTGTTCATCTCGTTGCATCGCGTATAAGCCGGATCATCCTCGTTCACAATAATAGCCCACCCCGACACGCCGACCGCGGCATGATCGACGCTGATAATCCGATAGCGGTAATCGTGGGCGGTGTGTAAATCAGGCTTGGTCATTCCTCGCGCTTTCATTCCTCGACTGGCTCATAGTTCTCGGCGAAGTTGTCTGGACTGCATGCATAAAGCTCGCCTTGCTTGTCTCGCATGATCCAATCTCCTGGACAAACACTCTCTGCCCTTTCGAGCTTTTGAATCCACCCGTGCTTCTTCATGGAAAGCTTGCATCTACGGCACGGGTTGCCGTGGATTATCGGATGTGTTTTTACGCCATCGATATCTCCGTGCTCATACCATCGCTCGGCCTGAATCACCGCAGGCTTCGTCTGAAACTTTTTCATCGCCAACCTCCCTTGATGGATCGCCCTCCTTGCCCTAGAATTCCGCCCATCCAAAACCTATCCCTTACGCGGGAAAAAAACGTACCGCAAGTGGTACGGGTCGCATGCGTCTGTCTAACACCCTTTTTTTATTGGACTTACGTGCCATATCGGCTTGCATTATACTAACTGTGACGTTTTTAAATCAATTTGTCCACGAAATCGAGCCTCGCAACCCGTGAGCCCAGACCATAGAGAATAGGTCTCGGACGACGCGATTCTCGACCAGGAGGAGCTCGTGAACGAACGCGCTTAGCCCAAGTAAATCACCGATCTTTAAAAATGGAACCTTCGAGCTTGCCAGGCACCACCTCCCCTCGGCCGAGAATACCGACGTCCGTATAGCGTAGATAGGTGATCCTCGAAAGATTCTAACATAGAGCCGAGTCTCGACCACTTCCGCCAGGGTCCATTCAGCTTCAGACCCACGATCAACAAGCATCGCCTCCTTGGTCCTCCGTGGAACCCTACCATGAGAACCAGGACAAATCGGCGGCGCGATGTGCCGATAGAACTCCGGCACTTCCTCGCCGTAGATGATTATCCATTTATGACACACGTACCAAACAGGGGGCATGCCTAGCAACTCCATCGTGTGCTCGTTGTCGGAGGATTCATGGATCATGACGGCGCCCCTCCCCCCGGTCTCTTCGCCCCAAACCACTTGGCCCCACGCCAGCGAATGTCTCGATAGATGCACGACGCACTAACCCAAAGGATCTTGCGCCGAAAGAATCCGCTACGTCGTGCGGCTATCGACTTCATTTGCTTCAGAAAAAACTGGTCAACCTTGAGCCGACGCTGAAAGGTGCTATGGTTGGCGCCAAGCCAGTAACAAAAGTCATGGAAGACGCAAGCCGAATAAAACGCCCGATCGAACGATATCGAAGATATGTATATATGAAAGCCTCTAAACACGACCTCTAGCCATGTTGCCCAGTCTTCGGCGAAATGCTTCTCTTCGCCGAGCGTCGGTGGTGGTTCCGGCGCTTCATCGCTCATGGCCAAGAACCGTTGAGAGGTCGCCTCATTGCCGAGAAGGAAGTGGGTGCACGGCGGATAGACCTTCGCTGCCGTGCGCGTCCTGCCCCACAACCTTTCGCTATCCACTAGAGATACCTTTTGCGCCCGATGCGGATCGTTGGCGAAGGCATGGGCGACGGCCCAATATGCATCCTCGACGGGCATACCTCGAAGCCTCTTGGTTGAAATGGCCCGAAGATTACTCGCACTGTCGGCATCCGCCTTTTTCTCGCATCGCTGGATCAAGATATCCACAAGTTCCGAAATTTGTTCGGCCTGGTCGTCGGTAAGCGTTGGGTGCGCACGAAGAAACGATAGCCTTCCCCTAACAACCGAATCAGGCTGTGAGTCGTACGACATTCGCTCCCCACTGTATTTCTCTAGATCCTTGTCCGCCATCAAGCCGGCCCTCCTTGCCGCTCGTCGTCCGTCGCAACCAGTTCCTCCATCTTCGCGTCCGGATCCCACTTGCCGGTAATCTCGAGACGGCTCTTGGTTTCGATCGCTCCATGATCTACCGAAATTTGGCGCCTCGATTCAGTCAACCTGTAGTGCGGAAACGGAGGCCTACCATTCCTGGCCGGAGCGTCCCGAAACAAACTTCGTTCCAAGCCGAGTTTACGGGCGAATTCATGAAGCCGCTCGTTGCACCCAGGCCAAGCGAACAAATGGCAAGCACGAAAAAACTTAGGACCATCGTTCGAAGCGCACTCCATCATCGCAATCGGATCAACGAAGATTTCGCGTACTCGCTCCGCCTCTCGCTCCGCCCTGACTCCCTTCGCGTCGGCAAGCGACGGCGGTTCTTTCTTCCCGTCCATCTCATGCAACCCCGTGCTCGTCGCCGCGGACTCCATACGATTCGACGCTGCGTCGATCATATTCCCGAACCCGTCTCGCTTAATGGTCATGTTTGCTCTATCCCCTTGTCCTCGGCTTTTAGTCGTCTAATATCGGCCCCCGGAATCTTGCCCATCGGTGCGGACTTGCTTTTCCCGCCCTTGCCGAAGATTCGTTTCATTCGTCCTTCGCTTTCGCGCTCACACCAGTCCGAGCAATAGCCGTATGGGCGCCCCGTCAGCCGTTCGATGTAGACATGGCGATCATGCTCGATGGCTCCTCTCAAAAGTTGCATCTTCGAAAACATATCCGAATTACATACCTCGCAGACCTTTATGGCCTCGGCGGCTTCGATCCGAAACCACCGATGCATCGCGACCACCTTCTTCTTGTCGACGTTCAACTTGGCCGCGATCTCGGTAAACGTCATCCCGCCTTGATGCATCTCGAACACGGCGCGCCGTTGCGCGGCTGCTCGAGTCAAGATCGTCTTTCTGCTTAGCTTCGTATTCATCGCGACAGAACCGGCATCGCATCGTAAGTTCGTCCACGTAGCTTTCGCCCAGCCAGCGTCTT
>Ga0114923_10000558_pt1 | contig 28695 bp, 25 predicted proteins | sample SumtaG_FD_89578 | JGI IMG/M metagenome (GOLD analysis project Ga0114923, IMG submission 89578) | Deep subsurface microbial communities from Indian Ocean to uncover new lineages of life (NeLLi) - Sumatra_00157 metaG | ecosystem: Environmental > Aquatic > Marine > Oceanic > Sediment | place: near... | reverse complement strand
CTCAAAGAACTCTCGAATGTGGTCGGGTTGTACCTTGGCTATCTCATCCTCTGAATACCCTCTAGGTCGCAAACGTAACCGTGCCTCTGCGAGTCGTGGTTCATTGAACTGGTCTGCTAGATCGACCCAGATAAACTCAGTATTCTCCTGTGTTTTCTTCATATCATGAAGCATTTGGAGACCGTGGTAGTATCGTGCATTCCATGCTGCAGACTGTCCTGCTGAGGTTGGGGAATGTCCCGCAAGATAGAGTAGGAATTCTCTCTTTGACTCCTTCTTAGCCTTGAATGGTGTATACACAGGATCCCAGGGGGCCTGGATTATTTCATCATCTCTTCTTCTGGGTGCAGGCTGTTTATCTAAAACGAGCGCAATCTGATTACTATCACTATCAGGTGGTGTGAAGACCGTACGTTTGAGATTATTGCTTCTACTCTTCACAGACTCGTATGCATGGATAATGAGTCGCTCAATTATTAGTCGTATCTCAGAAATATCAGAGGATGCCTCGATGACAAGAACCCCCTTCACTACAGGACCCAACTTCTGTTGAGTGGTATTCTTATACGATTCACTCAGTGCTTGCGAGTAGATTTCCAGTTGTTTCTTTGCACTGGGAGTTGGTGTCGACTTCACGATGGTAGCCCAGAGTTCGTCACTGAGAGGATAGTCGCTCAAGGGAAAATCAGAAACAATCCGTTGAAGAGGACTTCCATCAGGTCGGACCTCTGACTCCTTATAGTTTGCATCTAAATACCAGCTCTGTCCTAATCTTGTTTTAATCTCCATAACAAAGACAGGTTTCCAGAAGACGCGTTTTCCATCATCACTGATTGTCCTCTTACAGAGAATGAGATCCACTATACCTGCGCCACGCAAGGTCTGTAATGGCATCTCTGAGATTATGATATAGTCGGAGGTGCGAACGTACCTGTTCCCTGCAAGAACGACATCATTTAGATGCCAAGGACTGGGGAAGAGGTCTGCTATTCTCCTGTGTATGATTGATCCAGCAACCCGGGCTCTCTTTGCAACTTCATCTCTGATATATTCTATATCACTTACCGTAAATATTGTGTCATCATCTTTTTTCTTCGGGGTTTCATCACTTTCCCCCTTTTCACCAATTGGTTCTTCCCCAAGGGCCCCTCTCAACCTGCCTAGCTCAGTGACTAAATGATGATTAACGTAATACTCTCTTGCTTCCTCTTCTTGGTTTTTGAAGAATCTCTTGTTCACTTTACTCTGTCTGAACCCTAGATTCTTTGTTACAATTCGCTTCTCATACATAGTTGGTCGATATCCAGACTCTAGAATCAATTCCTTGACCTGACGGAGTGCCCAGTTCACTCCCTTTTGGAAATTGGTTTTGCCGAACTTGAACTCTGAATAGAGATGCTCCAGATAGGGGCGTACCAATAGGAAGAAAAGTTGGCTGTATCTGGTTGTTTCCCTTACAGGGACATCATGGATTGCACAAAAGGTCGCTAGGTATTCATTGTGGCTTCGAACTGCATCACCAAAATCCAAGGATGGTAGGTCAGGATGTGCCAAGATCACCTTTGGACCAAATGACGATGCTTCATATCCTGCGCGTCGGTACTTTTTTCTCCCTTTCCCATCCCGTCTTGTGTAAGTGCCGAAATCTATTGGGACTGGGTAAGGAAACATGATCTCTGAGTTCTCTCGAACAACTGCACCACATGCATTGAATCGTTGATTGAGGGAGTCCACTGTATCATCTGCGTTCTTCTGTCTACTGACTTCGGTGAATCCATACTTGGCAGCTTTCTCGTAGAACATCTGTCGTGCATCGTTTCTGATAGGTGCCTCTGCCTTACTGATGTAAGAAAAATCTGGAGTCCCTCGAATTTTCGTAATTTGATATACTTCTTGTCGTATCCTCCATCTTTCAGATGACCTGTCATAGTATTTTCGTGTCTTCTTGTTACTGATGTCTCGCTGGAGCACGATTGTGGCCGAGAGACCTGCCTTCACTGCTCTTGATATAACTCGCTCTGGATGGACGGGTATTGGTCTGACTGGGCGTCCTCTTGATCGAGCCATCGTAATCTCTTATCATGCATTATCATATTTATCTTTGTATTTTATGAGTCAATTTCCATATATTATCACTCAGAACTGAGTTATTCAGATATTTAATCAATTATAGAGTATCAAATAATCATCTAAATTTTAACACTGGTATATTAAGTAGCCCATACGTAGTATGGGCTTATATATCCCGAAATCAAATAATGAATGGTGAAAAGTCGATGAAGAAAGATTCGCGGCGTCGTCCCCGCGTGCAAACTGAATCTACTTCGGTAAGACCAGAGCAACACACAATGGACGATATTTTAAGTTACCCTTCATCGACACATCTTGTTCAAAAATTCGCCTTGAATTCGTATTCGAGAGTTGTAGCACGAAAAGGATTAGATAGAAGACCTTCAACTTCTGTTGTGCCTTCTGATATTCTTCGTAAACTCAGCGGTCGAAAATGTAACAATATAGATTTCTCAATTCTCTCTCAGAGTTTCTCCAACTATCGAGAGTCAGTAAATCTGATTCTGGAAAAGGTATTCACTGATACCTCATACTTCAAAATGTTAGGAAAAGAGTTAGAAGATTCCAAAGGAATGCTATATCTTATTCTTCGAAAAGAGAAACAACTAAAATGGGAAGTTGATAATGAATTTGGGAAACTCGTCTTTGAAAGATTACATCGGAACGCCCTAGAAACTGCCGCTCGGATAATCTATGCAACTTTTACTCGTCGAACGCTTGTAAATTCGCTTGTAGAAATCCTTGTTTCAGAAGAAGAACAACTCTTGCGACTGATGACCAATAGAAGGATTCCATCTGATCTCATACGAAGAGTGAAAGATACTATCCAGAAGAAGTCCAATGGTTCCTATCACTATGCTCTGTCTGCCTGTAGGCAAGTGAGAAGGGTCCTGAGAGTAAAGATTCGTGAAGCATATCCAATGGAAGAAGGTGAGAGAAGAAGTACTCGTGAACTACTAGATAAGAACTCTCACGAGAGATTGAGAACCCAGACTTTGATTATTGACCAAGTGAAAGAGTGGAAGAAGGAAGGATTTCCCTTCATCACTCCAATCTTCCAAAAGAGGACGGTGGACTTTGCAGCATCTACAGAGAACACCACAGGACAGGGGTACTGGTTTGAACTGGATTCAGAGCGAGAAGATGAAATCATCCTCTACATCAAGACACCACCAGGAATAACAGGACATGATCTTGATACAGATTCTCCATACAAGAGTCAAACAGTACGACTAAGATTCTTGAACTGGTTTCCACGAAAGGCAGTGCGAGCCAGAAAGAAAGCGCAGGAAGCAATAGCACAAGGTCATATCCAACGAGCAACCCAGCTTGAGTTTCGAGCTATTCGCTTTGAAGATATGAGTCGGCAATTGATGAATACGATACAACTTCATCGGTTCACTCGTGAGCTTGCCAAAGAGCGTGCACAACCTGAGAAGAACGAAGTTCGAATAAACGATTTGAAGACTATAATCCACAAATTGAAGAAATCGAGAAGATCCGCACCCCCACTAATCAAGATTGTAGAAAAGAAGGTTACATTGAGTATACCTTTCATGTCCCCTGATGAGGAACTACTGAAAGCCTTACTTTCATCATCAGTAGCCCGAAAGAGAAGGGCTGGTGTGGATAGGGGACTTAGGCATTCAATGGTCGTGTCCGTCAAGAATGGAGATGACACCTACGAAGAGACCATGGTAGGAAGACAGGAACTATTCGAGAAGAGAGAGAAATTACGACAACAGACTAGAGTATTGATGTCACAGATTGCGAGAAAGCGCAACAACTGGGAGAAGAAACATGCTAGGCAGCAGCCTCCAGCCATTATCCTGAAGAAGGAACAAGAGCTAGAGTCAGTATGGAACAAAGTCCGTCGCTTAGACAAAGAAATCTCCCATCAAGTTGCAGCTGAAACCGTGTGGTTCTGTGAACAGCATGGCGTGAAGACCATCTACTTCGAAGACCTCCGCTCTTTCCAAGGGAAGGGGGGAATGAGAAGGCACAGCTGGAACCTCTCCATGAACTTATGGGGGATGATGATAGAGGGAGTTCGCTATAGGCGGGAAGCCCTTGGTCATCGGAATGGAGGTATCTGGCTGGTGAACCCTGCTTGGACTTCTCAGACATGTCATGTCTGTGGAGAGAGAGGAGTCCGCGTGGAGGATGAAACCTCTACTACTGAAAGAAAGGGTGGAGAGTACTTCCATTGCTCAAAGTGTAGTGCACACTTTCACGCTGATGTGAATGCTGCACGGAACATAATGTATGTTAAACAACCCAAGCCCAGTGCCGTTTCTGGGTGTACATCTTGATTTCAAGTGTGTACAATTAACAATGAACGGTTGTGATTACGTAGGTGTTACGTCCTACTTGCTCTTTGATGCTTTCTTCGTCTTTTTCGGTGCTTTCTTCTTCAGGGGCTTCTTCGTTGATGTATCCTTCTTGGGAACCTTCTTCTTTGTCTTCTTCTCCAGGATTTCCTCTATAATTTCATCAAAAATATGATGTATCTCATTTTTCTTGAAGTCATCAAGAGGGATTGAAACTTGTATAGTCCGAGTTGGAATTCCTGTGCCAAGATTATCACGAATTTCATTTCTATAGATAGATTCAATCTCTGGGTCTGCATCTTTACAGACAATTATCACAGCACTAGCCCCTTTGTATGTTAGTGTGAGTAGAATATCAAGTGCAGAATGTTTGGGGCTCATGAAGACAGCATGTATCTCAGAGGTGTCTGTATCGACTTCAGTAGAGCCAATTCGAATTCCATCTACAGCCACCACAGGATCATCAAATGTCGAAAGCACTTCTTCAAGTAGCTTATCATCAGGTCCTACTACAGTTATCTTGAATAGATACTTGCTTCGTTTCTTTTTGGGTGCCTTCTTAGCTGATGTAATTCTTGATACCCCCGAAATCATTCTCGTAGTAGCGGGCATTAGATTAACTAATAGCGGATACAGACTTCCCCATTCATAGATATAACTTGTGCCCACAGCCTTTTTTGACCCTAAGAGAACAAGTTCCATAAATTATTAAGCAGTCAAAGTGGGGGCCATTTTGGAGAAGAAAATGGCAACCGTAATTGAAGTCTTCAAAGCATTGGAACCCGTAATGGATCCTGAGCATCCAATTTCGATTACACATCCACAGATGTCAATCGTAACTCAGGACTATATCGAGGTTGAGGGAGATACGATAAAGGTCCAATTCAAACCCACTGTTCCATATTGCCCAATGGGGGGATTGATTGGAGTGATGATTCGTCATAGATTGGAAACAGTCTACCCAGAGAGCAACGTTAAGGTCTGTCTCCTACCGGGTTCACACTCCCTTGAAGCGCAAGTCAACGATATGATTAGCGATGATCAGAAGTACAACCAAATTATTGAGCAGATGAAGAGTCGCGGTATGATGTAGTACCGTATTAGTGAGGAATCATATGTGAAAACGTCTCAGAATTTCCTATCCTTGGGAATCCTGGTCATCATAGCTGGCATCATTCTCTTGGTCATTAGTAGTAGTAGTGGAATTGGAACAAGTACTTTCTTTTTCTTTCCATTCTTCTTTGTTAGTACATCTGATGTCATGGTTATGTTTCTCCTCCTCGGATTAACGTTTTTCATCTTTGTACTTATGATGCAGTATGCTGTAACATACTTCAGACATATAGAAACAAGTCAGGATGAAGAGTTCGCAGAACAGTATATCCCAGTTGGTTCCAAGTGCAGTTATTGCTCCAAACCTCTCCCAGTAGACGCAGTATATTGTTCTAGCTGTGGTAATCCTGTTGGTAATGATAAAGCTTCAAATCAATGAATGCTGGTACGGAGAACCCAAATGATGACTCAATCTAAAATCCGTCCGATTCATCTCGATGATTTAGTCAGTGTAATAGAGATAGAGAAAACCAGCTTTCCAAAGCCATGGGATGAAAGTATTTTCTTTCAGCTTGCCCTGAACAGTGGTAGATTTCCTGTAGATGAGAACACGGTAGTCATTATGGACGTCATGGGAGAAAAGGGCTCTGTGAAAGGGTATGTTGTTTGGGAGGAATATAGGGATGAGAAGCATGGGCATATACTGAACCTTGCTGTTCATTCAGAATATAGACAACAAGGAAAGGGGCAGAAACTATTGAGTCACTCCTTATCGTTTATGGAAGGATCGGGAATTAAAACCTGTGATCTTGAGGTTCGAGAGAGTAATCTTTGGGCAACACATCTCTATGAGAATGCAGGGATGACAGCAGTCGACCGGAGAGTTGGATATTATGAATCAGAGGATGCCATCATCTATGCAATCACTTTCACCTAGACAACTCTGTCACTGACTAAGCGAGGACCTAGAACATCATGGTAGAGCTGGAGGTATGTATTATCCTCTGAAACAATTGCAATTAGCGATTCAGTTTCAGATGCCCCACCAAGTAGAATCTCCTTATCATCTATCACTGACAATAACATTGGAGTCTTGGTTTCCCATATTCTCCAACCATCCAGAAGCTCAAGAGTTGCATCATGGTCATCACGCTCAGGTATTACCAATACTCTACGTTTTGGTTTCGTGACCTTTGCAAGTTTCTTGAAGTCAATACAAGAAGGATTGGTCACTGATATGATGACTGAATCTTCGGCTCTAGTCGCCATATCGAGAATATGAGCACATGCCTCATCATTACCAGATAGATACCAAGTTCTCTTTGCGGGACGAGCAAGCATTGTATCTCCAATCTCATGGATTGCAGAAAGAAGATCTAGTGTTTCTTGAGTAGAACCAGTTACTCCTTTGATTGTATCCTGAATTCTTTCCTTAAACAAATTCATCTGGTCCCTCTGCTCAGCAGACCAGCGACGAAGTGTTCTCTCACCTTGTTCACCAAACGAAGACAGTGCTTCATTTCGTGATTGTTTTAGAGCCGATGTCTTCTCGTTACTTGTGTTAGTAGCTTTGGATACAGAATCAGTGATTTCAAGATTCTTTGTGGTGAAATTGGTACGAGCGTTTTCTACAACTCTTGAGGATTCAGAACTCAGATTAGTCTTCAGTTCCAAACCAATAGATTCAAACTTTCGAGAGGCGTGTTGATTAGCTAGATCTGCGTTCTTCTTGACCGTTTCAATAACTTCATTTCTCTTTTCGGTCATTTTGTTTGCTGTAGAATCAACAAGAGTCTTGAACTCCTCAGTTGCAGCTTCAGCAGCCCTTTGTGTTTCAGTAAAGGTTGTTGACAGACCGTCTACTACTTCACTGTAGTCTTGAGATGTCTTTTCTGTTATCTCAGCTTCCATCTTTGAGAGTTCTTCTTCCATCTGTGTTGGAATATTTGTGAAAGCATCGTTACTCTTCGTCAGAGCTGATGCTGTACTATCACCAAAATCATTCAGCCTATCAGTCACAATTGACTCTGTATTGTGGAATAGTGCAAGAGCAATCTCTTGGAACTGATCAACATACTCATCCCCACGTTCTTGTATTGTTAAGGAGGCCTCGGTTGCAGATTTTTGCAAACCTTTCTGCATCAGAATGAGATCGTTCTTCAGTTTGTTCCCATGAGTATCAAGAGATGTTGCCATATTTGATTGAGTGGAGTCAATCCAAACTTGAGCTGCATCGAAAGCATTAGCGACCTCGGATCTACGGATTTCAAGATTTGCTAGTACTTCCTCTTTCGCAGTATTTCGCTCCTTCATGCTACTAGTTTGAATTTCTGAAACAGATGCCTGGAATGCTTCGATACTTGCAGCAGCCATCTTCACTCTCTTAGTAGCAAGTCTGTTGATCTTCTTACTCGTGTTTGCCATTGCACGTTGCTTGTGATCCTTCTGTTCGGATACGAATTTATCAGCTATTGTCTTTGCGTTACCTGAACTCTTGCTAAGGGCAGCTTCTGTAGATGCTCGAATATTATCAAGACGCTCAGATATATTATCTCGAGCACCATCGACGGTGACGCTGAACTCTAGAGATACTTGCTCCATGTTTTCAATGAATTGTTTAACGGTTCCAGATTCAATGTTTCGCAGATTCTGTTCAGTACTCTTTACTGCCTTTTCAAGATCTCTCAGAGTCTTGGCCATACTTTCTGAAATCTCTGTCCTCTTATGGACAGAAAGCTCCTCAAGGACTTTCTTCGCAGTAGCAACAGAAGATGCCACTTCATCTATCTTGAGTGCCAGTTCAGTAGAATATTCTTGTTGTACTTTCAAAGAGTCCTCTTTAAGATTCATCACTTCATTCTTCAGTGAAGTTCTGAATTCAGTATGAGCGGATGAAATAATGTCACGAGCTTCAACGGTCTGACTTGAGAGGAGACCATTGAATGTCACCTCAAGTCCTTGAACCATTGTCATAAACTGCGTAGTCATTTCCTCCAATCGTGTATGAAATTCATTACGAATTCCCTGGCTATGTTGGTCCATTCTTTCCATTTGCTCAGTTATTGATACTCCAATGTCCTTCTGAATCCTATCAGCTTGTGAGTTTATGGTTGAAACACTCTTGGTCATGCGTTTGTCTAATCTATCACGAAGACCTTCATAAAGCTCTTTTGATTCACGAACTTGTTTCTCCGTAGCGGTTGTAAAATTAGCAACTAATTCGTCAATTTCCACACCTACGTCTCTTTCAAAATCATGAGCTGTTTTCTTCACTGAGGTTATCATAGCATCATTCTTTGTAGACGTTGATTTGATTACAGATTGAAATGCAGACTTCAAACGACTATTCATTGCCACAGCTATTGTATTTAGTTCGGAGGTCTCTGTATTCAGAATGGTTGATACATCTTCAGATGTTTCTGTAAGTTTTACTTCGATATCTGAAACTGTGGAAGCAACCCAGTTATCAAGAGCAGTATGTAGCTGCTTAGTTGTGGTGTCACATGATGCTATCTCATCGGCATTCTGGTTCTTTAGAAGATCAAGAATCATAGTACGAGTATCTCCCAGGGTGGTTTCGCACTCCGTACCGAGAGATGTTGAGAGAGTCATGAAAGAACCGTATTCTTCATTCAATGATTCATTGACACGATCAATATGAGAAGTGAGCGATTTCTTGACTACTCCCAGATAATTGGCTCCAGTCATTGATGTTTGGTCTAGTTGGGAATTGATGGACTGGGATGCGACCTCCATAAAACCCGAAACTTCTACCTGCCATTCATCTACAACATCGCCTACAGACATTGTAATTTCCACAGCAGTGTTAATCTTATTCTTGGCAAAGTCTCCGTAGTCTTTTGAGAGCTCACGTGATTGAGTGACGACATCTTTCAGCGATTCTTGACCAGCAAGATATGCTTTCGCGAGTTCTCCATCAAGATTATTGAGGAACTGAGATATTTCGTTGGAAACACCATTCAATATTGCAAGACCTTCATCAGATGCATTTGATGCCAATGAAGTCAATGTTCCAGAGAGATTTCGTGCAAGGCTCTGTATTGATTCCGTGGATTTGGAAAGTGCACCTGTAATTGCTTTCTTAGCAGTACCTACAAGACCCTTTGATCTAAGTTTAAATTCAGAAACAGTGGTGATTGTATCCTTCCGTTCTAATTTCATCCATCTATCAAATTCTCTAACCATCTTCTTCAGATCTTTTGCCAAAGCCAACTGAGCATTGTCAATTTCTGTCTGAAGCTCACTCATCTTGATGCCAAGATTATCATCCAATAGTGTATCAAGACCATTCATGGCCTCTTCAATATCAGTCGAGAAACTTGTCATTGCACCTGTAGATGCAACCGCCACCAGATCCACCTGGGTCTTAACGAGTTCCAGTATCTGTTCCTCGTATGAAGAAAGGGCTGTACTAATAGCATCCTCAGCAGTTGATTGAGATTTCACAATGTCGTTAACAACAACATCAATCTCCTTCAATCGAGAAGCAAATACTTTCTCTGAATCACTAGTTAGCCCTTCAACTTCACCAATTGCTTCGGTTAGTTTTTCCGATAGTGCTAGACTTGGTGCTACTGCCTTGTATACAGGCACTAATCCATCAATCTCCTTGAGTAGACCTTTTTTAACAAGCCTACCAAGGGTCCGTTTCACTGCTGGAAGTTTCTCTCCTGAAAGAAGAGATACGCCTCCTGCAGTCATATTGCCTCCCAGAAAGATTGGCACGATCACCTTTACCTCAGACTCTGTAAGGTCGAGGCTCTTGCTGAGAATTGGCACCGATTTAGTTATTACTTTGTCACTCATTTACGCATCCCACCGCGTAGTTTAGGTACTAGAACTGATTGGAATACATTTTTGGTCTATTTGCCAAGTTTAGATGCGTTCTCAAACAGATTTCTGAGTTGTTCCACTAACAAGTAGGGTGGTCCTTCGCTCTTGACTACCTCTACCTCCAAGTGGATTTTGTCATCTACTTCACTGGAATATACTGATTCGAAAGCATTTGCTAGCTTGCTCCTCTGTAGACTTCGTATACTAGCTGCATCTGCGTCCTTTACTGCAATAGAAGCTACCCACCAATTGGAGGTAACATCATTGACAGTAGATGGAAGTTCATATATCGCTGAGAATAATTTGCAATAGAGTTTGAAAACATCAAAATTGTCAATTTGATCCATAGTTGGATTCACTGTAACAATACCTCGATGAAAATCAAAACGAAATAGTAGATTATCTCCAGCTACAAGCATCACATCATTTTCTTGTGCCTGAGAGAAGTTTGCCCAGACCTTCTTGAATTTTGTAGTGAAGTGTCTAATTGAACTTACTCTCAGAGCTTGAAGTAAATCCTTTATTGGAAGTCTCCTGTTATTCACAACTCTACCCTTTCTCTCAAGAATATAACGTCGAATTCCACCGATATTCAGACTATAGCAATAAGCAGGCAAGTCTTCAGTTTCAACACCAATTTCGATCAAAGTATTGAGGAAATTACGGTTTTTGCATGCAGGATTTGTTGCACATCTCAACCGGTCGTCTTGACAAGCCTTGCACTTTGCTTCATGCATCAGAATCAATTCTTTTGCAAGCTGTTTATCGGCAGTTTCATCTAGTAATTGAATTCTTCGTGAAAATCGATCTGTGTGTTTCTTAAGTTCCATGATTACTACCGTCCAACATTGTATGAGAGAATTGGATACTAGGAGCTCCAATTGATTGTCCATTGATGATTTCATCAGAATAGACAAATCTGTTTGCGCATTTGTGCAGGACCGAGATAAACCTATGCCAATCGGACTCTCGAAAAGTCAAGAAAATTCTGTTTTTTTGTCGTGTAAGATGTGATTGTGGGTCTAAGAGCTCTTGGCTATCTCTTTTAGTTTGCTCGCCCATGATTTGATTTCCTTATTCAAACTGGCAATATCATTTTCATTCAATGTTGCAGTGGGAGGATAGGACTTCAATTCCCGAGCCTTTTTGCCAAATTGAAACAGAACAGGAGTATGAACAGTAATCATCGGAGTCAATTCATCACGAACCTCTTCGAGAGATTCGGCCATAAGAGCTGCTTCAGTCTGAGGATTAACAAGATCAAGAAGCCTAGACATGAGAGCATCGATAGTGGAAGGTAGTTTGGCCTTCGAAACTGGTGGTTTCTTTTTCTCAGGTTCGGGTTCATCCTTTGTCTTTGCTGGTTTCTTAGCAGGTGCTTTTGCAGGAGCGTCAGTCGCAGGACCTTCTGCTGCAATTTTCTCCACAAGCTCAGCAGTTTCAGCTAGCGTCTCAATTGATTGATTGTATTTTCGTTCGATATCATCGAGCTGTCGAACAATGATTCCAACAATCTCCTTAGTTTCTGTGAATTGAGTAGTGAGATCTTCTACCTTCTCTTCAATTCCAGAAAGTCCAGCAACGTAACCTTGAAGGTCATCTAGTTTCTTTCCAATGGTATCAATTTCAGTAATTGAGATTAAAATATCATCGATCTTCTTGATGATGACCTCAGTTTCCTTTGATTCCTTAACGGATTTAATATCGTCTTCAAAGCTTTTCAGTGTCGCAGCAATCTCATCCATCTTCTTTGTGTTAGCCTCTGATTCTTTTGAGGTAGCAAGACCATCCAGTTTCTTTTCGAATTTCTTGATTTCATTAACCGACGTAATAATATCATCAAGCTTTGAAACAGGAGAGATCGTGGACTGTATATCTTTTAACACTGTATCGATGGCATCAGTCTTCTCAATAATATCAGAAATAGAACCTAGAACGTTGAGCTCCTTTCTAACGCCTTCGAGCTCCTTAAGAAGACTATCTACTTTATCTGTAATCTCTTTGATTGCTTGATTATCCTCTTTCGCAGCCATACTATCCCCTGCAACATCCGCGTTAATGTGCGTTGTGAATATTCTTGTAATTAGCCTTTCGGGAGTGTAATATATTTCAGAAAAATAGAGTAAATGGAGAAATCAGTTATTCATGCTTGTTTTGATCTCACAATTTCTAATCCAGCTTCTTCCAGAATCGGGAAAATATGTGTTTTATTCTCAGCATTCAATCCTTTCCAATCGACAATTGCACGAGTCACATTTCCAGTAGTTCTTGAAATCATCTGTTTGACAACATCAAGTGTCAAATCATTCACTGCATATTTTGGAGCCATATGACCCATGTTGTAATCTTTCTCAAGAACAAGCTTGTTGAATTTGCTAGCATAATGTGTACCCCCGAAACCGATTACAGAGTCACCACCAAGGGGTGCTCTAACGCAATCCATTATTGCTCCTGCAACTGCTCGTGCCCCATCTTTATGGATCCAATACTCTTCATTACTTCCAAGTTCAATAAATACCAAAGGAGTATCCATTGATGTGGGTCCATGATGAGTTACTTCAAGCGATACATCAAAATCATCTAGACTTCTCTCATCTCGCTCCTTGTGGAGACGGTGCAATGCAACAGCTACGAGAGCGGGAGCTGATATCGAAACCTCTTGTGGATTTCCCCCGAATGCCGCATCAACTCCGAGATTGCCTGTGCTATGAACTAACAATGCAGGTTTTGCGGACTCTGCTCTATGTCGTGAACAGAAAATGAATACTTCAGCATCAAAGTGTTCTTCCAAGTGATCACAATAGATCATATCACGTTTTGTAGTGATGAGAATGACAGAATCATCGCTTGCTCGAATTGGATTATCCTCAAAGGTATCCCCAGTTGGAAGAAAACCATATTCTTCGATCAAGACTGTTTTGATAGTCTGACTTGCAATATCTTTCTCTGATGTGACAAGTACACGCAATAGTGTCAGCCGCCTGTTACTCAACTGTGCAGAGTGCAACAAGAGGTTCAAGAGACACCTCTAATTGAATACTAACTTTCGCCGTAAATGATTCAAGGATTTCAGTCTCAATTCGAATCTTGAACTCATCGACTTTCCCAATTTGTCTTTGAAGGTCATCTCCGATACGTCGAAGGTCATTCTTGTGGTAGTCTAGATTCTTCTTGGCTTCTGATAGACTTGCTTCAAGTTCTTCACTCTGTCGATAAACATCGGATCCCGCGTAGGTATGCCTTTTGTCCTCAATATCCTTTGCTTGATTCTGAAGGTCCTGTAACCCGCCGTTCTGAATTACTTTGACCTCTTCAATTGCTCGTCGTGCTAGTCGGTCCTTCAGCGAGAGCTTTTTTGTTTCTATTGCTTCTTGAAGTCCTTTCAGACCTTCAAGAAGACCAGGATATCCTTCACGTTCTTCAGCTATTGCAGTATATGGGTCTCCAAAGTAGTCAATGAGAGCTATTTGACCTGCAGGTCCAACTCGTACACCAGTATCCCGCTGTAGAAATTTCTTGACTTGTTTCTTAAGCGGGTTCATCTTCATTTTGAGAAGACTTGAAACATGTTCTGCTTGTTCATCTAGACTTAGTAATTCTGCAACATTAGATGTTTCAGTGAAATCATCATATGCTTTCTTGGATACATTATACTCCTTCTCAGCGGATTCAATCTTAGAACGGACTGTCTGTATCTGTTCTTCAAAAATCTCCTTGCTGAAAGAAAGATCATGAAGTGTTGTAATTCGACCACCAATACGCTCTAGATCTTTGACCCAACTAAAATCGTAGAGTAGCTTCCCAATCTTTTTCACTTCTTTAGAGAGCTCTTTCATTGCAACGTCTAAGGATTTGATTGTCGTTTTGTATCGCTTATCCAACCGTTTAATCCATCTAGATCCTGCACCCCAAAGTTCCTGGATGAATCTCTGAATCTCACTCTGCATGGCCTCCGTACCTTCGTAAGTGATTTCATTATCGACATAGAAATCAGATACAATCTCTTTGACTTTCAGAGCGAAACGAGAGGCAATTCCGTCAGTATCTTCGATTTCTTCATCGTCGAATGCTTTGGCCATTTCCTCTACATCTTGAAGAGCTCGTTCTACTATTTTGTAGCTCCTCTCAGCTTGTTTAAGAAAATCTGCGGATTTCTTCTTCAGCTGATTGCGATACCATTTTTGTAATTGTTCAACAGTGAGATTGGTCATTGAAAGAACCTACCCAGACTGAACACGGTTTCCCTCGCCTCGTTTATCAACTTTATGACGTGTGAGGGATTGTCCATATTTCCTTGAATAGACCTATACTGATGTTTATATCACGATTAACGCAATTGACAACCAGCATAGGTACAGTGATCGGTCATGTCTGAAATCCTCGAAACTGGTAATCGGAAACCGAGGTTGGACGTTTCATATACACTTGAGTGTTCATCCTGAGGTCACGGTCGCTTGGGTTTCTACATTATACGCCTCAGTATGATCGATGCGAATGGAAAAGAACAACTGCTACTCCGAAACCCTGCAGACACCAAGGGGGGCTTCTGGCTCACATACCTTGTTGATGGGGTTCTTTACGAAGTAAGTTCGACTGAGAAAGAAACAATCTCAATCGACAGTAAAGAATCAGATAAGGGTCGAGTAAGAATTGTTCTGAATCACAAACCAAAAGGGTTTGATTCACCCATTGCTAGATTCGATATTGAGGTTTGGAGTCACAACACACCGATCATGCTAATCCGCCACAGGGTTACAAATCTCAGCGATAAAATCATTGAAGATTTGAAACTATACAATCTGATGGACTTCGATGTCGGTGGCCCTTCGAGCTACAAAGACGATACAGGAGTCTACGATGAAGAAACTGGGCTGATATCTGCATGTGATGATAATCCGTTGTGTGTTGCAATGTCTTCAGAACCTAAACCGGATGCTTGGGAGATTGGATCTCCAATCAAGCTGAAGGCAAATAGTGAAAACCGCGACCTCAAGAAGAATCTCGAGCTTGGACCGAAAGACATTGCTACAGGTCTCCAATGGAATCATGGTAATCTTGAACCCAATGAGAGTAAAACTGTAGACATTGTTCTTGCGTGTTCAACCAACCTCGACGAGGCAAAATCACTCATCAAAGACGGATGGGAGAAATACGAGAAGAAGATACGATGAAACCGTTACGTAAAGCGTAGCAGTATCGGTTGAGAACAGATGCACTCTGTTTCTTCTCTTGATTGCCTCAGAAAAAAAGGGAAGGGCTCTCTAGAGCCCACCCGTGTCTAATGTTGTTCTTTATCGAAGTAGTCTGCCAACATCCGAGCCTCACGCGTTAGACTAGCGTGTTCTCCTTTGCGGTGTGAATTCCCGCCAGTTAGCAGTCCCATCTCCTTCAGAGAGCGTAGGTTCCACTTCGCTGTGCTATATGGAACATTAGATCTACGGGAGACCAAGTCTGCTAATGCAGTCACCGTTAGGTCATTGAACTTGAGCACTTGATGGCTCAATTTCAGAACAGTCTTCTGAGTATCACTCAACCTCGCATCTGCTAATTGGAAGAACGATGCTAAAAGACGGTTAAAACTAGTAGTAGAGACCTTACGGTCACTGGAGAACACATTCACCTCGTGACGTAATTTGGTAGTCACCTTTCGCGTTTGAGACCCGATATTGATGGGCAGAGTCTGTTGTTTCAGTACCCATTGTGTTTTTCACCTCACCTTTTGGTGGGTCAATCAAACACGGATTTTCTTTTTACTTAAGGTTTGCTAAAACCGTCATTATGACAAAATTAGGATTCCATGTCAGGCATTTCCAGACCCATCTTGGCTAGTTTTCCAAATCCTTGACTGAACAAGCTCATGTGGTGTCTAATACCCTCTTCAGAATCTGCAAGGTCTGTAAGGTAAGGTACAGCATCATCAAATCCACCAGACTCGTAATCTTCCCTCATGCTGTGAATCGTATCACTCATTGCAAGTATATCATCGCCCAATACCTTAGTCAGGTCAATCATGGATTGTACAACTTCTCGTGCTTCTGGATCTGGCATATAGGGAATGAAATCTTCGAAGGCTACACCAGCATTCTTACACTTCTGTACACGACCTGGTATGATGTCTTCATACATCGAGTGCATCCAACCTATTCTCTCTGAATGCATGAGGTCTCTGAGATTATCGAGTGAGAAGTAACCAGTGTAGGGTCCGAACTCTGTGGTTTCGTAGCTTATCCAATCATCAAATGCCTTCAGAACTCGTGACCAGCCTACTTTAATTTCTGACATTGATCCACCTATTCCTTTGTCACCTATTGAGGTTATAAACTAACGAGGTAATTGAAAGTCTAGAATGAAAACTACTCTCAAGTCTACAATAATGGAAATTCTGGATCAATCAAAGGAATCGGGAATAGTAGATGACTTCACATGTGTGGATACTGACCTCTGCTACGAACTCAATCTTCATGTCAATGCAGAAGGTAAGATTCCAGTTGACAGAGAGAAAAGAATTGATCTTGCAATGTTGCTAACTGAACAAGGTGTAGAAATAGCAGACGTTGTAGAATTGATGACTTGGAAGGATTTCGAAGGATTAGTTGCTAGTATCCTGAGTGAAAATAGCTTCAGCTGTACAGAAAGTTTCAGACGGAGAGGAACATCCGACATCAAGGGAATGGAAATTGATGTAATTGGAATTCGCGGTCGTATTGCTCTTTCTGTGGATGCAAAGATGTGGAGCGTGAGAGGGGGAAAGGCTTCAGCATTGCGAACTGCATCTGAAAAACAGAAGGAGCGTACGCAAAGGCTTACTACCCAACTGGAGCGACTATCAAAAAAGATACCTTCAATGACCACAGGACAGTACACTATTTTTCCGATTATGGTCACATGGCTTGTAGAAGAAGTTGAGATGCATGAAGGAGTTCCCGTGGTTCCTGTTTTCAAATTGAATGGTTTTATTCAAGACTTCGAGATCTATGAAGACCGAATAGTAGCGTATACTGGTGAGTTCTAGACTGTCAATCTTCAGTGGGTGTCAACACATTACTAACGGTGTCCATTAATAGAATCTGGATGAAGTCAGGTGATTTCAAATTAAAAACAGCATTAACTGCTGGATATGTTTGGAGATTCTCTCGTATTGCGGAAGAAAGTGATTTCACTCTGTCTTCTGGGGTATTGGCAGGTTCTGATTCGAACGTTTTCGCAGCATTTTCAAGCTCAACAATTACTGATCGAAGAATCTTGTTAGAAATATCATCAGGTCTCAGAGAAGCAGTCCCTGCCCCACACGAAGGTCCTTCACCCTCGAAATTACCATGGGCAACCACGATGATTTGATGATTAGCTTCTTCATGAGAGAGCCAATCTTTGAAGAATTGATTCAACTGGAGGGTTTCATCTTCTAGACCTGTATATTGGGGAATATATCCACACAGTGTTTGAATTGCCATGGGGAGACCCCTAGGAGTTACTGGTGGATGAACTCTTGAGTCCGAACAAATCAACACTAGTGTATTTGTATCAAGTTCATCGGGTCGTTCAACTCTAGAAAGTAGCCAATTCTCAGATTCATAATCACGACCTTTACCATGAGCTATGATACGGGCTCTACCCTTCTCATAATCAACACTGAACACAATGACGGGTAATTCATCTAAATCGGGATGCTTTGCGACATTTTCCAACGACGCCCTGATAATTTCTTCAGGTTCGTCTAGGTCAAATGTTAGAATTACTCCGCGTTTTTCTGGGAATTCATGATTGTATGATGCAGGACCAGCAAATAGCACGGGAGATTGTGAATGGGGTAGTAATGGTTCATTTGAAACACGTGTCCCATGAAATACATCGCCCATTTTCATGTCAAATAATTGAAGGTCCTGTGAGCTTCGTTTGATGGGTGATATCATTAAGAATCTAGGTGCTTGACCTTGGGCGGCTTCATCCATTCGAGATGAGAGTTCAGGGTCTTTCTTTCGCTCTTCTGAAAGCTTCTCAGCCATTTGTACAAGCTTGTTTATCATCCGATTCTCATGCGCTCCTTAGTTTTGCGCAGGATATGATGAGTACTTAACAGTTATCTTAGTTGACAAACCAGATAGGATTGTTTTCAAAATCTACACCGACTTCAATGAAAACTTCTTGAAGTGGATCGTTCATGAATTTAGCATACAATGTTTTCATTTCCGAAATTGAGTAGGGCTCATACCATTCAATGCCAATCTGATTTTCGATGAGTGTCCTAGGAACTCCAATGTCAACAACATAGAGCTGACCGAATTGGCTATTGTTTACTTTCAAGAAACCCTCCTTAACAAATGCAATGGTCATTGTGGCTTTTGGAGAGAATGACACAGATCTTTCACCAGTATTCGAATCCATACCCGAAGGGATATCCAATGATACAATTGACGATGAGTTCTTGAGAAAATCCAATACGTTGCTTGTTGTTGTATCATCCCTCTTAGTATACCCGTACCCGAGATATGCATCAATGACGAGATTATTGGAATGATCTGGTGGAAGTCCATCAACTAATTCAATACCAAGTGATTCCACACGCTTTGCTTGTTTGACTGGAACTGGTTTCAGAGAACTTCTTCCCATTGGCAGGTAAACAGTTACATGGTATCCCCAGCTATTTAGACGAGATGCTGCTACTAGGCCGCCGCCACCATTGTTCCCTGAACCTGCAATTACGATTGTAGTTTGGTTCTCTGTAAGGTAATTGGTAGATAGACGTGCTAAATTGTGACCAGCATGTTCCATCATTAGTTCAACGGGAACATGTAGGTCATTCATCATTATCTCATCAACCTTGACCATCTGTTCCTTTGTTATTCCTGGGAGCCCCATAGGTGTATCATGGAAAGAATCCACTTAGTCTTTACCAGTAAAATGTCGCAGAGTAGATAGTTCTTTTAACCGAACACATCTCAACAAGCCTACTTAGAAACGAGGGAAGACACATGACGAATCGTCTCTTTGGAGTAGTCTATCACGAGAATGTGAATAACTGGGCAACAGCAGGTCTCATCGATGCAATCAAAGCAAAGGGACATACACCTATGCCATTTCGATTACCAGATATTGCCGCTCAAATTCCAAACAAGTTCACTCATCTCAATGAAGAAGACGTTTCACATATGGATGGAGTCCTGGTCAGGACAATTGGATATGGAACTGGAGATCAAATCACATACAGAATCAGTCTTCTCGAACATCTAGAAGATGCAGGTATCTATGTCATGAATCCAGCGTACTCATTCCGAAGAGCTAAGGATAAGTATGCTACACTAACTGCCCTGAATAAGGCAGGTATCCATGTTCCAAGAACATACATTGGTGAGAATCTAGAGGCTGCCATCAATTTTGCTGATGAAGTGGGGGACGTGATCATCAAACCACTCATAGGAGCAAGAGGAATGGGAATGATACGTGCTGAACACAAAGAGCTAACATATCGAGCCATGAAATTCATCCATCAGCTTGGACAGGTCCTCTATGTTCAAGAACTAATACAGAAACCAGATAGAGACATCAGAGCATTCGTGATTGGGGGAGAGCTTATCGGTGCGATGTATAGATATGTACCAAAAGATGTCGAGGGTGAATGGCGCACCAATGTTCATGGTGGGGGCGAAGCAGAAGTAACTGAACTCACACCAGAGTATAAGGAATGTGCACTAAAGACTGCAGAAGTATTGAACCTTGATTATACTGGTGTAGACATTATTGAATCACCAGATGGTCCATGCGTAATAGAAGCTAATGCAGCCCCTTCATGGAGCGCACTATCTAGAGTAACAGGTATAGATATAGCTGGTTTGATTATTGACCAACTGGTCAAACAATGTGAAAGATGAGAATCTGAATTATGCTACAAGAGCTGTCAGTTTAACTTCTACTTCATCATTGGTCAAGATTTTGAACATCTTGTCAGTTGTATTGATCATTCCAATCTCTACAGTCTTAGACTTCTCAGCAACATCAAGAGCGGCGAGATCATCAGATCTGAAGAGACCCTTGAGAGCCAAATCGAGAGCAGCATCAATCTTGAGAGTAGGCTTGTAGTTCTCACTGAAGAAATCACGAACTACGTCGGCTTCTTTGCCAATTGCTGCAGCTTTCCAACCCCAGAATGACCCAGAGGGGTCAGTTGTATAGAGTTGGGGACCATGGTCATCAATACCAGCAAGAAGTAACGATACACCATAAGGACGAGCTCCGCCATATTGTGTATGAAGTTGCTTGGTATCGCAGATATTTACAACCAGAGACTGGATTGAAATTGGTTCATCGTAGCTTAGCTTGTTTATCTGAGCTTGAACTCGAGCTTGGTCGATGAGTTTCCTTGCGTCTGCATGTAGGCCTGCAATAGCAGTTCCAACATGATCGTCAATCAAGAGAAGTTTCTTGAGTGATTCGAGGTCAGCAAGTGCATGAGGAGATCTTTTCTCTCCAGCTAATACAACACCATCAGCAGCTTTCACTCCAACGGCTAGCGGTCCATGACGGACTGCCTCTGTTGCATACTCTACTTGATACAGTCTTCCTTCAGGACTGAAGACAGTGATTGCTCGGTCATAACCCATACTCTGTGTCGGAAACATGATAATAAGACACTCCAGGAGATTAACACCTAGTATCTGGCGTGGTCAAAACAAGGTGTCCCCTAGGGAGTTTAAAAGGTTGTCTGTGTGTTTGTTCATTCACCTTAGCGCCACTCAAGCTTCAGAGTGATTCCAGAAGGCATAGAATCAATCAATGGTTCCAATTCGTTTTGCTCAGCTTCCTCAAAATCAGCAACAATATCTGCTCGAGTTCCAGATGTCTTCTTATAGTTCTGGATAAGATACTCGCCTTGAAAGCCGAGATCATGCAGAATGTTTGCAATCTTTTGAATTTCATCAGGACCCATAAGCTTACCTACGTAGGTTGTACGAGGCCAATACTTCACATCTGAATCGATGAGGAGTTTGATACTTCTCAGAACTCGTGACCAAGGGTCAGACTTCACTCTTGCAATCTCAGTATAACGTTCGGGAATGGTCTTCATGTCAAACCAGACCGAATCAATGAATGGAAGACATTTCTCAAGAATATCAGGAACTGAACCCTGAGTATTGAGGTTAATATGGTCCGCACCATCCTCCTTCAATGCTTTGAGAAGAAGTGGTAAATCTTTGTGAATTGTAGGTTCACCACCAGTGACACAGTATCCATCAGACAAATTCCCTCGAACTCTCTCAACAATATCAGAGATAACCATCTCAGAACCGGATTCCAATGGAATGATTTCTGTATTCTGACAATACCCGCAATCAAAATTACATCCACCTGTAAAAATCACAGTCACAGGAATTTTGGGTACGTCTACCAAACTAATGTCGATGACAGAGGCAATTCTCATAATGAACACAGTTCCGAATCTTCATCTTTCAGTCCATATTATAACTCCAACTCTCGAAAAAAACGTAACGCGCGGATGGATACACTAGACACCGTGTGAGTATTATTAGAACTTTTATTAGAATAATTAAATGTCTAATGCGTGGGGACCGTGCGCAATGGAATCAAAATGTATATCTAGAACAGACATTTTACAAAGTACTCTGTTTCATATTCAAGTGAAACAATGCCAATATATCGACAACTTTCCTGAAGCAGTAACTACAATCATTGATACCGCCGTCGGTAAAAGAAAACTGAAGGACTATCAATCGGTAAAGAATAGATTGTACCGTATCAGAACGAATTTCTTCAAGATTAACGAGATCAAGAAGAAAGATTTCTTTGAAGGACTTTATACAAGATTGCAGAATAAAACTAGATGATTGGGACGTCATTTAGCTTTCTTTGCCTTTCGAAGAGTCACTGTGAAGATCACACCTGCACTAGGTTTGCCTTTCACTCGATCTACTACTTCAATTGACCCGCCATATTTTCGAATCATCTGTTGTACTAATTTGAGCCCAACTCCGCCAGCATGGCTCCGCTCTGTGAAGAGATTCTTCTTCCTGCTGTCGCTAAGTCCAGGGCCATTATCTCCAATCGAAAGTAAGACTGAATCGCCTTTTGGTTTGACTTCAATCCAGACTTCCTTGTTATCGATTGGATTGTGACGTGCTGAATTTTCTAAAAGATTCCAGATGAGTTCACCTAGCAATACATCAGCGTCAACCATTACGTTCTTTGTTAAACCAGTTCTGTGAATCTTTGCGTTGTACACACGTTCGAGAACTGCCACCTTTTCATCAATAACGTCGACAAGATCTATACTTGAAATTGATAATTGACGAATCTGACCTGCTCGTTTCACCTTGGTTATGAGCCGATTACACCGATCTACAGCATCCAGAATATCTTGCCGTGCATCTGCGATATATGAAGTAGGAACTTCCTGTTCGAGTAAACCGCTGCTGGTCATAATGACCTGCAATTGATTAGCAATATCGTGTGATAGAAGGTCTAAATAGAATTGAATTGATTCTTCAGCATCCTTTTGTGTAGTGATTTCAGTTATCACAGCAAAAGTTCCTGCAAAATTGCCATCGTTATCAATATATGGTGTGGCAGAAACAATAGTTGGAACAGTTTCTCCATTCTTGTGACACCATGTCAATTCGTAACTCTCAGATACACCAGCTTTTCGTTGACTCAATTTTCCCTCGACATCTTCACGGGTCATTTCGGCTGTAAGTTCACTCCAGTGTTTTCCAATAAGTTCTCCAGTGGTACACCCAAGCATTCTACAAAACGCATCGTTGACGTAGGTCAGTTCTCCATCGACATTATCTATGGCCAAACCATCATTCATGGTTTCAACTAATAATTTGTATCGAGTTTTTGATTCTTCAAGAGCTCGCAGGTCACTTTCCATTTGAGTAATATCTTGGAGGTGTGCAATGATTTTTTGTTTATTGTCTGGGCCCATGATCATTGATATACGAGCTTGAACGGTCACCTCTTTGCCATCTTTTCGCAATAAGCGAAACGGATACGTAGAAGGTACATCTTCACCTCTACGCCTCATATCATAATACTCAGTAACCATTTTTGCCATATCATCTTTCATGAATGTTCGAAAATCTTTGCCCACTAAGTCTGATGCAGGTCCCCCATAGAGAGTCAATCCTCGCTCGTTGATATACTCAAATTTGTAGTCATCACCAAGAATAACGATTCCATCGTGGGCATTATTCAGAATAGCTAAAATCATGTCATCATTCCAATTGGCAATTGCAGTGAGAGATTTCTTCTTTGTCTTAGACCCACTCTTCTTAGTTTTCTGTGTCCGTGTCCCTGCCTTTTTTGACATTGCCATACATACTCCGGACTTCGATTTATTCTTGCGCAAACCGGATAAATCACGTTGTATTACTCTTTAACAGACTCTAATTAATAGGCGTCACGCCCTAATATTCTCTACTAGGAGGAATATCACCTAAATTTCTTCCAGAATTTTTCGCCAGATTTTTGCTTTCCGTATCCAGCTATATCATCCATCTTGACGATGAGCCGATTAAGCCACGGTGTATGTTGAACAAACCACATAACAGAACGGTGCATGATTCCATCTTTCTTGTTGTAGGGGCATGAGCGGATGCAATTAGAACATTCAGAACCATTCTCAACCCAGAAGCCATAGCAGGTTTCCACGTTAACATACCATTTCTTGATTCCAGGGTTATTTGATTTCGTTTTGCCTTCCCAAGTTCGCTCTTTTCCAAAGGGAATGGATTGGGAGGGACATGTCGTAGCACACTTCTCACAGGTTTCACAGAAACGAACAACTGCTTTTCCAAAATTAATATCTGGAGAGTCAGGAATCAATGGCATATCGGTCAATACTTTGGCAATACGAACTCTAGGACCGAAGGGTTTTGTGATAAGGAGACCATGGCGTCCGTATTGACCAAGACCTGCATCTATTGCCATTGGAACACTCATCCCAACATCATTACCACAGGTTATTGCATTGTATCCCATTCTTTTAATGAATGATACTAGTTCCGCCTCGATGAACGCCATCATCGAATATCCAAGACCTGTTGCTGCTGCACTTGTAAAAGTAGGAGATGAAGCAATCGCATCATAATCCATCTCTACCGCCATAACAACGGCCCGGGTAAATGATTCTGGCACATCATATGGTTCACTCTTCCGATTATGAGTATACAACCAAGTTCTATTCAAATCAGCGATACCTACAAGTTCAGCTCCAAAGAACAACCCTGCTTTCTTTACCATATCAGTAAGTTCCTCAGAATCTGAAGATAGCTTTTCACCAGTTTCATCGGCCTCAGGATCAAGTCCAATTCCAGGTCGTTTTATCGAATGTCGTGAATCGTAAAGTTTCCATGCAGCGACGCTGAGTTCATATTCGAAACGACTGTAGCCGGGAATTCCTTTGGAAATCATATACTCAGCACCAGAAAATTCCGTCTGGTGGTAGAACTCGTATTCTGGATCAAACTGCACACGAGCAAAGATGGTATCAGCTTCTGACATCCTTGAGAGTATGTCAGATACTTCATAGGGTTTCTCAGATGTTTCCTGAGTTTCAGGTGGAGGTGGAATAAGCTCAGGAGTGACCGATGCCTCACCGTCTATGCTGATGGCATTCAACGGACAGGCTCGTACACAAGCAAAGCATTCTGTACACGTGTCTTCATCAATCACAGGGATTAGAGAATCTTTCCAAAATATAAGAGGAGGATCATCACCATGTGTATCGCTGCAGGCATCCAAACATTCGTATTTGCATACTTTGGGATTACAAAGGGATTTAGAAACATGCATCAGATTTTCTCCTTTGGTTTCGCATCATGTTACTGTGAGTCTTTTACATCCTTCTATCTGGAGGTATTTTATTGAATATTGGGTTTTAGAATATCCTAAATTCCAAGTTCTGGGAAGACCAAGTCTTTCACTTCATCGACATTGGAACGTACTATATTCCAAGTTTCTTTATCGTCTACGAAAGGAGGTTCTTGCACAGGTGGTTCATATGGATGACCTGAAAGTACAGACATAACGGTGCCAAATCCCCACGTTAATGAGTTTCGAGTGTAACCACCACCAGTCATAGCGCCCATCCGCCCCTTTGAATGAATATGAGCAGCTTCATGGATTGATTCTGAAACATAGCGAATCATATCAGTCGTGATTGTAAGATGAGCAAGTCTATCCTTGTAGTGCGCATCGAAACCAGGGAGGAAGATGATGAATTCGGGTTTGTAGAATTCAATCAATGGTGGAACCAGTTCATCGTACGCATATCGATATACAGAATCGCCTGCATCCATTGGAAAATGCATATTGATATTGTAACCTCGTCCTGAGCCAGAACCTATGTCTTTTATGAAACCATCATGTGGGAACATCCATTCGGGATCTTCATGAAATGAAACCTGCATAACACCAGGGTCATCATAGAAATAGGTCTGGGTTCCATTACCGTGATGAACATCAAAATCTGCGATCAGAATGCGATTCACACCATACTCCTTCAGAGCATATACACTCGCGGCAACATCGTTGATTATACAGAACCCTCCACCTTTCTCGAAGGTTGCATGATGGAAACCACCTGTAGGAGAAATGAAATGGTCTACTTTGCCTAACATAATGGAATGAACACCTGTAACAGAAGCTCCCGACGCAAGACGTGAGTGAAAGTAGATATTCTTGAAACCGGGAGTATCTATATCGATATCCCCAACACCAGTTTCTGATATCTCTTGTATTCTCGCAATGTAATCTGCTGCGTGAGTCTTCTTCAAGAGTTCATCAGTGAGTAATTCAGGATTGATAATTTTTACATTGGATTGATCAAGAAACCCCTTCTCTTCAATGAAATCATGCAGCATCTTAAAACGACCAATCTTAATCGGATGCTTTCTCCCAAAATCAAAGGTTTCAAGAAGGTCAGTCCAAAGAAATCCAACATTGCATTTTCCTGAATGACTCATTAGGGATTTTGGTTTCAGTGCACACTTATATTGCTATGTTCCAAACACTCTACGGAGCGGAACTAAGACTTGAAGATTCGAGCAATTGCCAGTGTACCTACCTCAGCAAACGTCTACTCCGTGTACGTGAGACAAAGGAGCGATACAAGCGCGCAAGTATTTTCTCTTGATTACGGAGATCGAATGAGGGTCTTTGATGCAAAGGGTACACTTCGTAGCACACGAAAATGGAGTAGCAAGGTTCGTTGCATAGCAGTTGCTGACGTAGAGGGAGAAGGTAAGGATTCCCTTGTTGGTGGAGTGGGAAAGAAAGTACTTGTCGTGGACCATAGAGGAAGCACTGTCTGGAATATCCGACTAGAGAGTGATGTGGTTGCATGCGATGCTCGAGATGTTGATGGAGATGATGCAGCTGAAGTTGTTGTAGCACTCGAGAACAAAAGGATCATTCTCTACAATAATGACAAGGATGCTATATTTACAAGAAATGTTGATGCGCCGATTGCTGATGTCTGGCTTGAGGACATAACAAATGATACAGAACTTGAAGTTGTGATTGCTGATAAGAAAGGGAAGATTACAATTCTAACAGCCGCAGGATACCAGCTAAAAGAACTTCAACTGGGAAAAAAAATTACAGTATTTGCAGTTTTATCATTTGATGAAAGAAAATTATTCGTTACTGGAGACCTATCATCAACTCTGAGAGTTTGGGATATAGATGGAAATGAGATAGACCGTATTGATGTAGGAAATGTACCGAGATCAATGGCAACAGGAGTTCCAGACGAGATTTCAGATATCTCATACCTAGTCGTAAGTACTAAAGATAGGAGACTAAGCTTCTGGGAAGTAGAAGAAACCGGAAAAGCTTCACGAACAGAGAAGGTGATTCTTCAGCAGATTGGCTCAACGAAGGAAATACTCTATCGAAGAGCAATCAAGTGTGGTAACTGTGGAGCGCCAACATCCCCTGAAGCACCAAAATGCGAATCGTGCGGTGCTACATTACAGATGATTGAAGAATACGTAATCGAGGAATATATTCAGGAGAGTATCGATTCGATTACAGGGAAACACACTCAGATCAAACTCAAAGAATTAGATAGAATACTTCGAAAGACCCTCCCACGACCAGCAGCATACAATCTAAGACGAAGTCTGCAAGCGATGATACAGAGTGGTGATATTGAGGGGCATATTGACGGTAGTACTTTTGTTAGAACTAAAAAGAAACCAAAGTACAAGAAGATCGGTGAGAAGGAAGCACAAAACGTACGATCAATCCTTCATGATTTACTCAAAGGTGCCGATGCAGTTGATGTAGAAGAAATGGAAAAAGAAACTGGTGTAGATCGTACATTATTACGTAGGACCTTGATTATCCTTCTCGGTGAAGGAACAGTTCAAGGAACTCTAGATGGAAATCTGTTCGCTCTTGACGAGCGAATGAGCTCTCGTGATTTTGCGGAGAAGCTTATCGAGGAGCTGAGAGCACAAACAGGGTAGGGGTTTTCACTAGAAATGATGGTCAACATGACAATTTACAAGTACACGCGGAGAAAGAGGAAATGGACATCTCAAAGAGAATAGTCGTCACATTTGTAGTAGTGGCGCTAGTGCCAATGCTTGTTATTTCAGCGTTATCAATTGGTGAGATATTCACCGTATCTAATGCTAATGCAGGAGATGCAGCTGATGCGCTAAAAGCTGAGGAACTAGCGAATCTTCAGAGACTATCCAATGATACTGCACTCTTCATAGAGGAGAGATGGCAGAGCTATATCGATGGAGTCTACATGATGGAACAATATTGCGAAGATTTGTTCAATGAACGAATTACAGCAACACCACAGTATAGTTACTATTGGGATTCTACTGTGGAACCAAGTTGGGGAGCCTTAGATTTTGAAACGGATACAGAAATCATAGATGGCTATGGTGGATCTACAACAATCTCATTTGATGCTGATTGTTATTTCATGCCTAGGGCACAATGGAATAACAACAATCCGTTGGATCTTTCATCAGCAACTAGTAATGCACTTGATTACTCATCAAATATGATCAATGTATTCAAGGCACTTCACAAAATGAATCCGGATTACAGATGGCTCTACATGGGATATGATCTTGCTGTATCAGATCAGCACTTGTTTAGGAATTATCCCTTTGATGACTTGTCATATTTCCAGGACCTTGATGGTCCAGGGCTTGATTATGATGCAAATGCCCAAGAGTGGTACACCAATGTTGCAGGAATTAGTCCCTCTGAAGATAACGTAATATTTACAGCACCTTACGTTGACGAATCAGTAGGTCTGGTCATCTCAATGGGAAGACCTGTCAGATTTGACAACGGATCACTCATTGGAGTAGTTTCTGCAGATGTTACCATGGCTACAGTACTT
>Ga0114923_10000557_pt1 | contig 28745 bp, 37 predicted proteins | sample SumtaG_FD_89578 | JGI IMG/M metagenome (GOLD analysis project Ga0114923, IMG submission 89578) | Deep subsurface microbial communities from Indian Ocean to uncover new lineages of life (NeLLi) - Sumatra_00157 metaG | ecosystem: Environmental > Aquatic > Marine > Oceanic > Sediment | place: near... | reverse complement strand
GTTGTTTTCCCATATGCGTACTATACCCCCTATAGGCCCCCTAGCCATGCCAATACCAAATGTACGGGTAAGAGAAGTTTCAGTTGTGGTTGGGCCCCCACCCTTTCCGGTAGATACCTTTCTGGTGGTTTCAATTCGGGGATTCATAGCAATAATATTGCCTACAACAGAAACCAACCCTCTACCTATCGGAATGGGTATACCATCACGTGACGTTTGAACTCCTGCATCACCTAACTTAGGTCCATCAATGTGTGGAGGGTCAATAATACTGCCAATAACAGAACCTAATGCAAAGCCAACTCGTGCACCTGTAGGCCCAAAAAAGATACCACCAACAACAGCACCTGTGATTCCTAAGACTTCCCTTGCCATTGGTATGCCTCCGTAATCAGTCTGCGTCGAGCATCGCTTAACCTTTGATGGACAACTCGCCCAATCTCACCATAAGCGTGAACAATACCAAGCCCATGCGGATGATCTGTGATGATTCCAACGTGTGAGGGCTCGCCCCCTTCATGTAAACGCTGCACTACAATATCGTTAGCCTGCAAATCGCGCTCTAAAGGTTTACCCAATCGATCCTGTAATCCATAACTAAGTAAGCCATTACGTGGTTCGCGTCCATATGTTGGGATGTTTGCAGGTACATATCCACAGTCTATTGCCGCCAATAGTATGAGCCCTATACAATCGACGCCATGTAGGGTTCTGCCACGATGCAAAAACGGTGTGTTTACATATTTAAGTGCTGCTTGAGATAGGTTCATTTTGGTATTGTCGTGACACGTATATTAGCCCAGTTAGGGCTTTGGATGGTGTTATTCTTGACATTGAAGATGTAGCTAGACCCTGGTATCAGGTCGATATCTTCCCCTGCAAAGTTAATTCCTCCACTAATATCACCGCCAAGTCCCCACACAAATGTTGGCGGCGTGGTAAAATCTAACGCCTTTGAGTTGACAGCACCCGTTCTGGCTGTGGGTGCCGTAGCAACTTCAATTGTGAGGAATCTTATCTTAAAGGCCTGCGATGTTATTGGCACTGTAAATAGTATTGCAATACCTTCATCAGGGATGATCTTTGTTACATCTACATTGCCGGTAAGGAATGGTATGCCAAAGAATGATTCAAATGACGTTGTACCAGCGGTGTTGGCAATGGCAGGAGCACCTAGACCTGAAATATTCGCACCAGGGGTTTGACTACCGGATTCTTCTGTTATAGGGATCCATGGCTCGCCCCGAAAGTTTAGGCCATTATCAAATAAGTTTATGCAATCAGCTACATAACGTTTTTCGCAATCAGGTCGGATACGATAAGTATCTCCAATAACCATATTGTAGGCAGATTGGAATCTGAGTGTTATGGCTGTACCTACTACAGTCTCTGTTTCCACAGTTAGGCCAGCATTGTCACCTGTTAAGAACTCTATTACAGCAAAGTCAAATGGTAATGCACCATTTGGTCCTGTAGCCGTAGGGGCTGCAGTTGCAGTGAAGATTCTATCGGCTTCTGTCCCTACGGCTGCAACACTGCTATTAGTCCATAAAGGCTCTGCATCAAATAGACATGGAAATATTTCGTCACCTACTTGAGAACCAAATCTAGCCCGACATGAAAGGGAGTATTGATCAATGAAATTCTGTTTTAATTGTTGTGATAAACCTCTAAGTTCAATTACACCTGAGAGTTCATCGTGTGAACGCACTGCTCCAGCTCTTCCAGATTGCAACAAGTAATGACCTTGTGATTTATTCTTCCAGTTAATCCTGTATAAGTAAAAATTTGCATTATCCAACACGCCTGCATTAATTTGTTGCGCTGTGAAGTTGACTCCTAACAATAACATAGCCTCGGCATTATCAACACCAAGACCAGCAGATTTTTCTACTGCAGATTGATTCAATCCAGGATTTGCTGCATAAGTAAGCAAGCCACCACCGTCATCATAAGGTACATCAATATCTAGTGTTGTAACGCCAAATGCTGCACCTTTCTGGGGAGCAATCTTAAGCAGGAAACACATAGTAGTTGTGTTTGTGTCAAGATGTGCCTGTAATGGGCTGGACATGCTTGTCATGCTGTAAAGTCTTCCATAAGATCTATGTCAATTGAATGTGTACGATAGTTAGCAAAATTGAAACGGAGTGCATCATCTACAAACATGACAGGAACATCAAATTCCCCTGTCGCGGTGATAACCTTACCTACTGTTGATGTGAAGGTAACAATGCCGGTAGTAGTATCAACGGTTGAAGCTAGTGGTACTGCATCTTCAAATAAGCTAATTGTACCTGTGATAGGTTTAACAATGGTACGCACAAGATCAGTTCCACCAAAGGAGTATGTCTTGATGAGTTGCATTGTCTCATCTGTGCCTCCTAATGCAGTACCAAGGACCTCGATGGTCAGAGCAAAATCTGCCCAATCTTTAAAACGGAAACCATGAAGTCCTCCAAGGCACGCGTTGTATGCATCAATCACAACGTCATGATGGACTTGTTGGATATTTTCATAAGGGGCGTTGAATATGTATAGGGGCCGAGACCTCTCTGCATTACGTGCAACGATTCCTGAAAGGAGATTTACCCTAGTCGTAAGGAAAGTGGGGCCTCCAGTAAACCCATAAGTAACCTTGTCAAGCAATGCTTGTTCAATAAATGCCATTAACGATTCCTCCCAGTAGCACGCTTCTGTGTCCTAGCAACTGCGCTAGCAGCTTGCATTGCAGTATCTCGCCTTATCTGTGGTGGGAGATTGACTATGATATTGGTAATACCACCTAACCCACCCAATTCATTATTTGGGGTGACATGTCCACCTTGTGAGCCTACACGGAGGATCTCAGGTCCCTCATCCCCAACTAAGATTGTGGAGTTAGGTGCAACATCACCACCTTTACCAAACAATCCTGGTGTATCCAATAATGCTGTTACGCCTCCTTGAACTCCGCCACCAAATAGTGTACCAAAGATACTACTGAATCCAGATGCTCCACCTCCGCCAATAAAGGAACTAAATGTTGTGGATAAGCTCTTCACGATAGGATCGAGAATAAGAGCACGAAGTAAGAGATTCCATAAGTCTTCTGCAAGCCCTCTAAATGAGTCGCTAAGTGATTTAGTCCCATTAAAGAGGCTCTCAAGGCTGTTACCAACTGCATTAGCCATATCACTACTGAATTTAGCAATCTTCTTCCATACCCGCTCATCTTCAAGCAGCTTCTGGAACTCTGCAACTTGTGCAGTAATATCTACTAGTGGGCCTACAGAGTTTTGTGTTGCGATGCGGAATGCTTCTACCCTAGAAGTAACATCGGTGAAGACCTCAAAACTTTCTGGTCCACTCCTCAAGGCTGCTAAGCGCTGACGCATAAGATCTATTTTTTCATTAGCCTTACGCATGCCTACAATTGTCTTCTCTACTGCCCTCAGATGCTCGTTTTCTGCTTTTGTAAGTGCTTTTGTGGCTTCAGTTGCTTTTCTACGTGCTTCGGCGATGGCATCTTCTACTGCTAGGGTTTGTGTGAGGACCCTTTCAAGTTCTGCAAGTACTGCTATACGTTCTTCATCAGATAGGGTTGCATCCTTAATAGCATCACGGAACTTATTAACTTGTGCTGTAACCTTATCGAAGAAGCGTAACTCCTCAGCACTGCCTTGTGCAGCAGTTAGGCGAGCCCTCAGATCAGCAAGTTTTTGTTCAGCCTTAGCAAGGATATTAACAGATTTTGTACTTATCTTAAGTGCTTCATTGCGTGCCTTTTCATTCTCTGTTGATAATTTGTTCCGCTCGAATGTTAGGATTAATGCATCCCTAAAGGCACGTTCTGCCTGTGAGCGTTCTAATACGGTTTTACCTGAGTCCTCAAGGCTTGCTTTGTATTCCATAACCTTGAGGGTAACTTCAGTAAAGAATTTAAGATCTTCAGCAGTGCCTGTACTGGATATAAACAGGCGTTTACGTGCAATAGCAGCTTCGGCTTGGGCCTTAGCTAGTGTCTCCGTAACAGCCACATTAGCAGCCATTTGGTTCTGTTCAATTCTTAGGGTCTCTGTCAATTGGGACATGGCTGACCCTACACCTTCTACTGAGGCTTCAACATCACGACCGAGAACCTCACTTAAGGCTTTTGCCTTGACTGCAAGGTCTTCCTGACTGGTACCTACAAGCTTGCTTTGTTCTTGGAAAGATCGGAAGAACAATTCTGCCTTCTGGGCATCCCCAGCAGCCTGGGCAAACGCCTTTGCACCTCTTAAATTGTCGAGCTCTGTCCCTAAGGCCGTAATGCTCTTTGTGAGTTTTTGTATCTTAGTAGATTCCTTGCCAATTTTGGTTAGCTCAATAAGTTCATCATTAGCTTTTTGAGCTTCCGCAGCAGCCTTATCGGCCTCCTCAGAAAAATCATCTAGAACCTTGTTGAGCCCAAACCATGCGGCAGCAGCAGCAATCAGTGCCCCAACTACACGAAGAAGAGTAGCAGGAATTGATGTTAGTGGGTTAGCGATCAGGGCCGCAGTATTAAGCCATATTGAGGCAGTAAGTGCAAAAAAGCCTGCGCGCATTGCTGCAAGCCCTCTTACAACTGTTGTAAGGATCGTACCACCAAAGAAGACAATGGCGGCGGCAGTGAAAGCACCAAGTGCTTTGGCCACAAACTCAAGTGAGTCGGTGAGTAGGTCGACAGCTTTGCCTGCTAATTGGATGCCTTTGATGAAGATGCCCGAAGTGTTTGTTACACGATCCCATTCTTTGGCGAATAGGAGAGTGCGGGTAGTGAGGTTGTTCATGGAGCCTGTGAAGCTATTAACATTACTTGCCGCATCCGCGCCAAGTGACTTCTCAATAGCTTCAGCAAGTCGTGGGAGGAACTCTTCCGCTGTAACTTCGCCGGCTTTTAACATCTTGCCAAGCTCTTGAGTGGTAGTATTCATTGCTTCTGCAGCTAAGCGGAATGCACCAGGGAGTCGCTCACCTAACTGACCACGAAGCTCTTCTGCCTGTACCGTGCCTTTGGACATCATCTGTTCAATGGCCCGGAATGCTCCTTCTACCTCTCCTTGTGAGAGACGTAGGGCGGCAGCTGCCTTAGAGATAGCAAGGAAGATCTTACGGACTGCAGCTCCTTCAAGAGCTGTACCTTTAGAGGCTGCTGTAAGACGCGAGTAAGCTTTGGCCGTATCTTGGAGTCGAAGACCTAAGTCAAGAGAGGTCTTAATGACGAAATTCATTTCTGCTCGTGCCAATTGCATCGAGCCTGTAGCAGCTTTGAATCGTGCCATTGAGGATTCAAATACCTTGCTGGCATTCACTGCGGCTGCAGACATCTTTGCGATTGCAACACCTACGGCAACTGCAGCACCAATCATTATAACAAGAGATAATGATGTACGACTTGCAATAGAACCAAGAGATCGGATTCTGGCGCCTATACCACTTAATGGACCGACTGCCAAAACAGCAGCAGACTCCATGTTTCGGAGTGTGTCTGTCATCCCCTTTAATCCAGACTTAGCACCCTTAAGATCGGCTCTAGATTTAGCAAGGGCAGTATTGAATTTTATTTGCGCTACCTTTACATCATCCAATTTAGCCCTAGTCTTACTTAAGACCGCTGTGTGGGCATTCAAATTAGAGCTAAGTTCCTTAAGGATTTTAGCTTCTTGTTCTTCACCCAATTTAGCTTTTGCTGTAGCTTGCCCAAGAGCTTGGGTCGCAATAACAGCTTTACGCATAGCTGCTTCTTGTTGGGTTAATGCTACCTTGGATTTTTTGGCGCTTTTATCTTGTACACGGGCAGTAGCGTTGACGACCTTAGCAAAAGCCTCAATTTGCTTTTTAGACTTGGTTAGTTCCTTAGTAAAAGCAACTACACCAAAACTAAGGTCACCAACATGTTTAGTTGCCACTATCCTCTCCTATGTGCCGCATTTGCTCGTGCCTTACTACGTCTTGCTTCCCTTTGATCATCCAAGTAGTTAAGATGCTTATGCGCCACGAACATCGCTATATCATCAGCCGTAGCCCTCTCTAGCAATTCGTGGTGGAGTATACCCACTTGGAGGCTGTACTCTACGACTGCTCGTCTAAAGGGGAACCCCTCAGGATTTTTTCTGCCTCCTCGATATCAACACCTGTGAGCTTGGCAATAGCCATTTGCATATCGACTATTTCATCGGTAAAGGGCCAACCAAGGATCATTTCTTTGTCTGCTGGCTCGAAGATACGTTCGTCAGTACCTGGTACACATGCATAATCAATGATCATACCTGTACTACGCTCTTTAGTGTCGGCCACTTCCTGTACATCGAGTATAGCACGCAATGTAGGCTGCATTAGCTCAATATCTGTTCCAAAGAGTGTAAGTTTGACCCGATTAGGCTTAGGGGCGTGCCCGAGTAATTTGTCACGAATTTGTTGCCGTGTTAAAGGGGCTTTCTTCTTTGTTGCTTTCTTAGTCATCATATTTACCTATTGTCATGGTGGTTAACCCTGCCCTCGATTGAAGGCAGGGGAGGATCATTAAACTTCTGTGTATGCTCCTGTACCTTGGAGTTCTATCTGGAATGTATTCATGTTGGATAAACCACCACTGAGTGATATGTCAGTGACAACAATGGCACCTTCAATACCATCCAATGGAGAAGCCCCCACAACACCTGTGGGCAGGTATTGCACCTCATATGTGTTCAATTCAGAGAGCCATGATTCCAATGCCCATTGAATTGCCAGGTTGAGTGTAGTGGCTGTGTGCCTCCAATTAAATGGGAGTTCCACTGCTGGATTGGTTGTCTCATCAGGAACAGTGAGTTCAAAATTTAACGTTTCATCTTCCAAGGCACCTACAGTGCCTGATTGGCTTGTAGTCACCAACTTGAAGAAGCCTCGAGCTATCGAACTACCATCACCTGCAGGATCAATTTCAATGATGATCTCATTCCGCGCCAACAGGATGGACTTAAAGTTCTGAGTAGCATCGAAGACACCATTTAACTCTAATGCCACTGATCGTAGCCCCGCTACAAAAGTTTTCGTACCACCATTAGCTTGTGCTGTGTTAAAGCATGTGTCATCGATTGCATCTGCACTCATAGAGAGATTGTATGCGTTGCTACAGCCCGCTGCCGCCACAGGGAAACTCTTACCTGTTGCAGTGATTGCACCTGCGGGGGTGAATGTAGAAACAAATGTAACACGGCCAAAGAGATAATCAATGGACTCGATATCAGCAGCCGCTACACTAACAGCAGTATCCAAGATATCCATTGTAACTTCAGAACGATCCCAAATTTCTTTAGTTGTGTCATTGATGGCGTAAGTCTTACCACTAACTAGAGTCATGGATTCGGCAGTGAAAGTTACGGGGGTGCCAACTTGTTTGAGTTCGGCTAAATAACCTGAGAAGCCCTTGAAGATACCATCCGAACTTACAGACCAACCTAGAAGGCCAATATCGGAGGATGAGAAGGATTGACCTAAGATTGTGTCATCCACACTCTCTGCATCAGCATCAAAACTACCCTGTGATCCAGGTAATTCCTTCCATGTGGTACCTGCGTCGTTTGAAATCCTAATTTTCTTTGCTGCCATGATATGCTCCTATAGGGGAAGTCGATTACTGTTAGCTACGACTTGTGGCTGAATGATTAATGCAAAATTTACCGTGAATAGTGGACGTTGTTTTTCATCACGTCCGATAAAGCCTAAATCTCCATTTCCTGTTATTGAAACCCATCGATCCCCACTAATATCTTGGGATGTAACACCCAACAGAAGATCTTTCACTGCCTTCGCTTCCACAAAGGTATCCAGATAGCCACTAACGTTGCCACGTACCATAACCTGCAATGAGGGGAAGTCGATCAACCACTTAGGGTTGGGGTCTGATCCCGGTGTATCAGATATGGCAATAACTTTGTCTGGTGTGTCTGGCATAACACCAATTTCTATTTGCCAACCACTACCTGCCGCATGTGCTGCAATAAGTGACTTGGCTCCTACTGATGCAGGAAATTCAGGCATTATTTGAATCCTGTATTTTCAGTAATGTAACGTGTTAATCGCCGCCTAAAGACCCCAATCTTTTCATTAACCGCTATCTCAAGGAATTTGGCGGACTTACCTTTGGCGTGAGGTATATGTATCATTTCATGTACAAAAGCTGCGTAATGGGGTTGACCATGCCGTGCATAACCAATGATGGCTACTGGGCCAGCTACACTGGGGATTATCTCAATAAATGCTGATCTTTTAAGTTTACCTGAATCCTCAGGAACAAGTTCTTGTGAACGAGCCATTATGGGTTCTAGTGCGAATGCCATACCCTCTACTGTAGCCTTTTTTATGCCTTCGATTTCAGCATTTAACCTATTTGCAATATGGTCCATCTGTAGCCTCATAGACCGTATATAACCAGGTTCACCAGGCAAAGTAGCCCTTGTGACTCTGACTCGACCTACAGATGCTCTTATTGCCATTAGAGGAATGCCTTTCGCAAGGAAGTAAGATTTCGAAGATCCGTGGTTTTGTTACGTTGACGGATTCGGTGTGCGCTGGTAAGAGAGGTAGGGTTAGCGACTGGGGTTGTGGCGTGATCTCCAAGCCCTAAGTAATCACCTATACTTATGTCCGTTTGTAAGTATACCACTGATTGTGAAATCTCTTCCTCGTTGTTTGTTGATTGAAAGAGCTCTGCCTTTGTTTCCCACCTACCTTTCAATAACACAGGTGCACCAAAGAGAAAGCCTCCAAACCCATCAGAACCTGTCATAGGCCAATGAGTCACGTCATGTCGGAGGTTGCGTGCGACTCTCATATCAAACAACCCTAAACTCTGCTTTAAGGGTACCCTTAACTGCGCCTACATTAGCAAGGATCCCTGTGGTGTCGAGCATTACAGCTGTTTGACCATATCGGGTTGAAGCTAAGCCTGAACCTAGATGGCTCGTTTCCCACTCGTCAGTCGCATCCCCCATTTTTTGTGATTCTAATGCTCCACCCTCTTCGGTGATGGCGACAAAATGTGCTGCTAGATAGAGTTCAATCTTCTCCAATATATCGTCAGTATGTCCCGCAGAAGAAAGATGAGTATTTGTATATAAATGAGCCGTATCGATCATATTGCCAAGTATAATCCCATCATTGAGGGTTGTGTCAATGATCTCCTTTACTTGTGATGCCGATACACGAGCTGCCACGGCTTAGACCTCACTTATCTTTTTGGGGGGCCTTATCGGACTTCTCTGATTCAGGCTCTTTGTCATCGTCAGGATCTGGTTTCGTACGAGCATCTTTCTCATCCTGGGATGCCTTGAGGGATGCCTGCTTAGCTGCCTGAATACCTTCATATTCACCTTTGGCATAAACGTTGCCACGTGCAACCTTACTTGCATACGATTCCGGGGATAGATCAACTACTGAGCCATCAGGCTTATGTATGCGCTCGACCCATAAGCCCTTAGGGCCCTTAACTCTGCATTTTATCAATTTAGTTGTCATGTTCTTTGCCTCTTGTCGTTTATAATACTCCCTCACGTGCATGAGGGAGTATTGTTGCTACAGTCCACCCAATGGTGCCCTAAGGCATCCGTTAGGATATAATTGCAATACCAGATTGGAGGGTCTGGGTAAACCTTACACGTGGGATCATGATTGACATAACCTTGAAGTGCATCATAAAACCGCCGTGGGATTCCCACTGGACAGTAGTAGGCTGGAGACCAATCACTTCATCGATCACGTCACGTGTCAACTGTACCACATACGCGTGGTTGGCTGGTACGTCTGTAGATGGGATGATCTTATCGACCCCCTCTGTCCGCAAGAGACGCTCCATAGTTGTCAACAAGGATGAACCTGAGACATCATAATCGTTTTGCATACGGTTGTGGGTAGTGTAATTGACCATCAACACATACGGACCATACATGAAGTCAGCTTGTAAGGCTGCGACAGCCGTAAGGACGTTGGCAAGATAGCCTGCAGGAATTGTGGTTGTATCCCACAATAATGTTGCAGTGACTGCGGAGCTGTTAGGCACCGTATCCAAACCATAAATCACGCTTGAACCAAGTCTGGTTGCGTGACCTTCGATGACCATCGTTTCAGTGGTTTCAGCCACCTTACGACCGCAAATGCTTGCTTGTGTCACATCGAGGGCTTGCCCCGTTGCGCGTGAAGCATGCAATTTACGAACGTTGATGTTGAAGCCCTTATGGATAATTGGCAAAGGCATTGACAAAAGATCGAACTCAAGCGCATCTGTCTCACCGGCAGTAACACCGCTCATTGAGACCTCTGCTGGGTTCATGTCACTGACATCTTCCCACTCAAGGATCGTTGTACCAAGCCCGCCTGGGATGTTAAATGTTAAACCACGAGAGACGAGTTCCTGAACCAGGGGCATGCGTTTCAATGCCACCTCAATCAGTGCGTCATCGTACTGCTTCCATTCATCTTTACGGAGGACATCGTTCGTCCGCAGCGCGTTAACATTAAAGTTATTCTGCAAGAGCCGCATTCCTACGGGTCCTGATGACTTCAATGAACCACCTTGGGATGTGATGATGTCGACCTGTGCACCGTTACTCATATTTATATCTCCTGTACAGGTGGTTAATTAAAATACTTCAAGAGTGAAGCGTGCGCCAGCGGCAGCGGTTGTCAAAGCTCGACCAACAACTGAATGCCTTGCGGATTGTGCCGTAGTTGCTGAAGCTGCCTGGGTCTGGAAAGTACCATCACCATTCGACTCAACGATATCACCGGCTGTTACGCCTGTGCCATCAGCAATAGCCGCTATCTCGGTGCCCGCGGGGGCAACAACATATCGGACACTATCAGTGGCTACATAAGCAACGCTGATTTCTTTGCCTTGAAGTTCATCCTCGACAGCAAACATGGGAAGTGCTGTGCCTGCAGCAACAGCATGTACCAATAGAGCTGCAGGTAAGCCCTGTAAAAGATGCCCTGGGGTGATTCCAGCACCTGCTACACCTTCTTTAAAGATGCACCGGTCTTTACCCTTGGTTACGATTGTACGAAATGCCATTTAAGTTCTCCTATCTTTCAGTGCAGGAAGCTTACGCGCTGGCTGCTGGTTTGATTTCGAAAATAGTAGGAGCCGGGGTGAAATCAAGATCCGCCTCTTCTGTGCTATTGTCGGTAAGTGTGGCACCTGCGGCTTCAAATGAAATGTCAACTGCGAGAGCTGTTAAACCTTCCAACTCGACAACAGAACGTGCATTCAAATCATCCTCAGTGAACGTGCAACGCTTATTTGCTACAAGTGCTGCCACAAGTGCTGCTTTACGATCACTATGCATTCGTACCCCTGACCGCAAGATTTCCTGAATTTCAGGAGGGGCTGCTGCAATGTAATCTTTGGTATTAACTGGAGCAGCTGGGGCCGCCGAATTATCGACGATCTTTGTAGGTGGGTTATCTGCCTCAGGTGTAGCAGGGGTATTAGGGGTACTGGCTGGAGCCATTTTTTCCAGCTGACCTTCTTCGAGTGTTGCGAGCCACTCGCGATCGTCCTCGGTATACTGAGTGCTCTCGTTAGCAATCAGGTCATTCACGAGTTCCTCATTCATAGCGTTCTCCTGTATGGTGCTATTGGGTGTATTGTTCGCAGTCACACTGACTGGGACAAATTCTGTTACGGGACGTACTGCAAATGCATCACTACCAATGGTAATGTTGTCACCAATGACTGAGAAACTTCGCTGGAACAACGTCCCATCAAATCCGACTTCATATATAAATGTACCTGAATCACCGACCCCTTGGAATACGGCAAGGATCCATGTAAAATTATCTGGTTCAGCTTCTGCAAGACCAGCATTTAAAGCTGTCCGAAGGTCCCCATCACTAAGGTGCTCTGAATTGTTCGAAAACGTAAATAAGTCTGCTGCAGATTCTAAAAGGCGTCTAAAAATACCTTTCTGATCTTCAGGTGTTGCTTCACAAGCACACTCAGTATTCATCTGACATGCACGCATAACGGGCTGCATATTATTAGTTCTTGGTGCACCACAGCCATCAGCTACACTACAAGCGCCCTTAACACCTGGGGGCAGTATTGCAAGATGATCAGGTACGATATTACGCCAAACAGATTCATATGCCTCACCATCAAACTCACCACTTACCTGCTCAGACATTGTAAACAGGCCAGTCGAAACTTCAATCGTATTATCTTTTTCCTTCAGGCTTTCAATGACTATTTGTGCTTCCTCATCGAGTTCGGATACACGTGCTTCGTTGATCCAAATCTCAAGTTTAAGTTTACCTTCCTCAATCTTGGTATTGAATATCTGCCCAAAGGAATTATCTTCCAGAACATCGGGTGAACTTGCAGAGACTGGCACCCCATTTACTTTGGGGTGATCGTATACTACTGGTCGACCATTCCAACCCTCAGGAAATCGCCCAAACTCTTCTGCAAGTGCAAGTTCTGGAGCAGGAGCATTTGCTGGCCATAATACACCTTCAACAAGTGCTATACATGGAATAACAGTATGATCCTGCTCAAATAATGTAGCTGTCTTAATCCCACTAATATCTGGGATAGCTTGAACAGATAACATAACTCTGGTAGGGGGTGATTGTTTCTGCTTGTTTATCTTTAGCATAATTGAAACCTTTACTGTAGTCTTAATTATAGCGGTTATCGACGACTAAATCAACTAGTCCTTGAGATTATTTACGTATCCATTCTAGGTGGCGGTGCTTTGCCATTATTCATATTTGTTGCCATCCACTTAGTATAATGCGCTACATCCCTTGTGGCATTACGCAGAGCTGTCATGTCTTTTTCAATCCCACCAGTCCCGAAATCAAAATCATCGGGATTATAATGCATGACAAGAAGTTTATCACTTGACTTTTTAATATCACGTAATAGCCATATAGCGGCAATACCAGAAGTCACGATTGGAATAAATGCTAATTTAATTATCCAAATTAGTGCTAATATTTCTTGTGTGCTTGCGTTATCCATAATACTGTCCTCAGTTGTTACTTATTCATTATTTCAATATGACCCCAATCCATCAAAATCTGGTCGGTTGTTTTTCCATCCATATCCCAATCCCCACCATAAATGACGGGTATATCCAATGACGCTCCTGCTTGTATAAACATACCTCCTAATACCGCAAAGGCGTGTGTATCTTTCCATGGTATACCCATCTTGCCTGAAGGTAACATGCACCAAGGCGCAAAATCAAATGCATTTGATTTAGGCATACTGTCTAGGTCAGTAGTATTGTGTTGTGAGAAGGGATATTTCTTCGTAGAATTACCCAGCATGAAAGCCTGTAATTGAGCTTCCTTACCCCTATATCCGCATATGATTGCAAAGTCATAAATTTGCATGTTCATTACACTATATGCAACACGTTGGAGATCTTCACGTACAGTTGATAATCGTGATGCACTGCGTGTACCAAAAGCGTACATTATGCTACTCCTGTGGGACCAGTAAGATTAAGTACATGATATTGGAATTCTGCATGTGCCTCCGCACCCAACCCAACATTAACTCTTATACCAAACATTCGTTCCTCACGAACTTTGTCTTCATTGACAATTTCATTATTCGTTGCAGGAACCGTTACATTCATCGTAGCTGCTGGGCTACCTAAGATAGTCCAACCTACAATTTCGGCATCTATCTCTTTATCATCAAGTCGCCATTCTATAGTTGTAGGAATTAAGGGAGCATCGAATTCATCCTTGAATTTCACTGTCAAATAAAGTGGGCTTTTTTCATTTACTGTCGTTGCCATAATTGTTCCTTTAATTATTCGCCGTAATAGTTATTGTGCGTTCAACTGCTGTAATAATAATTGCTCTGCATGCGGCGGTTATTTCTATATTGATGAATGTTGCTGCTGCTATGTCTATAAGTTGTGCAGCGGCACTAAATGATAACAATGGAGAACCGTTCAATTGACCTAATGCTTTCAATCCAGCACTTAATGAGAAAGATATTGTTGGTGATGCACTCATTCCACCAAATCCACCAAGATTTGCTGATCCTGTGAATATCATAGAGGGTTGAGCATCTAATTTACCTCGTGCATCTAAATTGGCACTTGATGTGAACACAAGCGGGATTGTTGTAGCTAGATCACCGGTGGCTAGCCCTATTAAGTCTGCTGTTGCAGCAAATACTAAGCTGGGTATTGCATTTAATTTACCTTGTGCTTTAAGTCCCGCTATACTTGAAAAGGTAAGTGCTGGAGAAGACCCGATAAGTCCATTAGCGTTTAGATCTGCTGTGGTACTTATAATTAATGAAGCGGAGCTATCGAGTTTACCTACACCTTTGAGATCTGCAGCAGTGCTAAATATCAATGTGGGCGATGCTGTAATTAATGAAGGACCTGCAGAACCGTCTGTGAGGTTGGCAGTAAGGCTAAAGATTAATGCAGATAAGGCATCTAGCTTACCTTCAGCTAATAAGTCTGCTGTTGCACTAATGATTAATGCAGGTGAAGCATTAAGTGTTGCTAATCCCTTAAGATCGGCAGCACTAGAAAAAATAAGGGCTGGAGCAGCACTAAGCTTACCACCGCCTTTGATATTAGCTGCCACACTGAATAGTAAGGGTGCAATTGAATCTAATTTACCCTTAGCCAAGAGATCTGCAGTAGCTGCCGCAAATAACAAATTAGATGTGGCATCTAATTTTCCTTCACCTGCAAGATTTGCTGTACCCGAGAACACCATTGGAGGTGTTGCATTAATTCGATTTATACTGGATATAGTCGCTATTGTGCTAAAGGCTAATGCAGGTAATGCTGCAAGACTACTTTTGGCATTAAGGTCTGCAGTTGCACTGAAAACTAAGGGTGCAGTGGCATTAATCTCATTAGTGCTGGATATATCCGCTACAATACTGAATACCATGGGGGGTGATGCATTGATTGCTGCAGGTCCTTTGAGATCAGCAGCGGCACTGAATATGAGGGGTGCTGCGGCATTGAGTAATCCAATTGCTCCCAAATCTGCGGCACTTAAGAATGCCAATGCAGGAGAAGCATTAATACGATTTCGGCTCGATATATCCGCTACCGTACTAAACAAGAGATTTGGTGTTGCGTCAATCTTACCTTTAGCGTTAAGGTCTGCTGTGGCACTGAATACAAGAGGAGGAGCTGCACCAAGTGCGCCAAGAGCATTAAGGTCAGCAGTACTAGTAATAATTATACTTGGTGGTGCAGTTATTACACCTCTACCAAAAAGGTCTGCTGTGGCACTGAATACTAATGCTGGTGCCGCCGTAATAGGGCCTACGCCAGTGGCGTTGAATAAATCAGCTGTCGCACTAAATAAGAGGTTCGGTGTGCCGCCCAACTTACCAAGTGCCTTAAGATCTGCAGTAGCACTGAATACCAAAGCTGGAGGAGCATTGAGTGATCCATCAGCTTTAAGGTCAGCAGTAAGAGTGAATGCCAATGCAGGAGAAGCAGTAGCATTAACCATACCCTGCAATGTAGCAATACTACTAAAGGACATTGCAGCTGTAACATCAATCTTACCTTTAGCATTGAGATCAGCAGCGGCACTGAATATGAGGGGTGCTGTAGCGGTTAATTTCCCTAATGCCTTAAGGTCCGCGGTAGCGCTAAAGACGAGAGGTGGCCCTGCATTCATAAAACCACAAGCTCTACCGTCAGCTGTGATTGAGAACACCATTGCAGGTGCACCACTAGCCAAACCCTTACCTTTAAGATCTGCAGCAGCAGTGATGGCTAAAGCGGGTGCAGCATCTAGTTTACCTTGTGCTTTGAGATCCGCAGTAGCTGTTAATATCAATAACGCAGTTGCACTGATCTGCCCCAAAGGAGGCAGAGTTAATGCAGCTAGCGGACTAGGCTTTGGCGGTTGTCGCCAATATGGTCTGAATACTCCAGACATTGACTATTAACCTAATTCTTCAAATACAATGTAACCAGCCATCGTAATGGAATCTGCTGGTACTGTTATGAGTTCAAAGGTTGCTCGCCTGCTTGGCGCTAACACTGGTCTTGTCTCTGGAGTCCATATCATCTGGAATGGAATGCGGATATTCCAATTCCAGCTGTAATGTTGAACAATTGTACCTGCGGAAGCCTCAGTCGTATCATTTGCACGTACTGTAGCGCCGGATGCAGCATCACCTACTTGTCGAGCTACAACTGCTGGGGCTGTACCACCAGAACCAACTGTGGTTTGACCACTACGCATACGAAGCAGAAGCATCTCTTCCATTGCGTCTCCGATCTCTGTAAGATTACTCACCCCAATCTCATGGATTAGACCAACATCTGTTGCGCCCATCACGAGTGAAAGTAAGTCTTGTGCTAATGTTACTCCAACGCCACTAAATTGTGCTGTATAAATTCTACCCATATGTCACCTCACTAGAAAGTTGTTAATCAATTTATTTGGTTTGTACACTATACCACCACCTACCACAGGTGGGTCAGGTACGTGTAGTACCTGAGCAAGCATGTCTGATAAAATATAATCTTGACCACCGTTTGATTTCTCAAGCCCTATAGAAATATATTGGCTAGCTGTTGGAAGAGTAACAGTTGTAACAAAAAAGTAGTTCACAAAAGCAGTTGTAGGGTCAAAGTCTGGGGTTCCTGCAGCGGCTTGGCTAGAATTACCTATGCGTCCTGTATGGTCTGTGGCACCACCACCTGACCGTTTCATACGCCAAACACCTTTCATGGCTTTCATGTTGGAGTCACCATCAATATTGGCATCGGTATTAGGTCCACCTGTTCCAGCAGAACCCCCAACATCATCACAATCAACTAACCCACCCGCTGATGCAGTGGCGGTGTAATCTGCTGTGTTGGTTTCATTAAATATAATTTCTTGTGCGTTAGCCCATGTACCAGCATCAAGTGTTATTTTTACTGGCCCTCCCCCTCTACCCCAATCTGCTACTGCACTCGCCTTGTTTGATCGATAAGCAAAAACCTCAACGGGTCCAAGTCGGTCAGCGTCAGAAGTTGTGCCGGATAAGAGGTATCCACTATCATATAGCGGCGAGTTAGTTAAAGTCCCGCCAAACCTAAGACTACCAAGACTTCCTGTTCCTAATGTGTCTACACCTGTGAGGGAGAGAATGTTCGTTGCTATTCCTGAAGTATCAGTGACCCATACTTCAATGACCGAACTATTGCTGCGCTCCCAATATATTTCTAGGAAAAACCATTCATCGTCAACAAATACATCATTAGCAGAAGTTGTGCCCGCGACACGTATTTGATTGTTGGTTGTTAGAAAATCGAAGCCTATTTCTTGGGTATCAGAATCATCAGATATTCTGCCTAGTAGACTTGCTGACCCAGCGGAGATATAAACCCACTGCCCGAAAATATAATCGCCGCCCGCATCGACTTGCCCAGCAAATGGATCAATTTTGAACCAAGCAGAAGTCGATGCGACTTTGTATGCAAACCCACTACCGGGGTGCGCGGTATTTCCTGATTCAGCCGTTACTGTCCCGAATGTTGATAAAACTTCTTCCAAGCCTCCTGTTTCGGCACCCCAGAAGTTATTGATAGTGAGGGCCATATGCTACCTCACCATCATATGTTGCATGTTGCGGCGGAACTTACTGAGGAGACTAACATTACCCCCAACATTGGGTATATGCAGTACTTGAAATAGCATGTCGGAACAATCGAAATCTTGCCCTCCACTGTTCTTTTCGAACCCTATGCGCCCATACTCACTTGATAATGGGAGGTTGTCCTCACGGACATCAAAGTAGTTTACATAGGAGTTTAAGGGTGTAAGGTCAATAGTACGATCAGAATCTGCTATTGCTGTACCAGTATTACCTAACAATCCAAAATGGGTTGCACCAGACCCAGTGCCCCGTTTCATCCTCCAAATACCTTTCATGGCGACTATATTTGAGTCCCCATCTATATTTGCATCAGTATTTGGTCCACCTGTTCCGGCGGAGCCACCATCATCATTAGTATCAATACCCCCTGCTCTTGCAGTCGCATCAGAGTAAAGAGCAATATTAGCTTCGCTGAATGGGTCTTCTTGTGCATTAACCCATGTACCAGAATTTAGGTCTCCATTAGCTCCCTTTATCCAATCTGCTGTAACACTTGCCACCGTTGAACGATAAGCAAAAATCTCAGCTCCAATCAATTTGTCGTCAGCATTTGTTGCGCCGGATTGAAAGACAATATTATCTACCTTGAATAGAGCTTGGTTAATAGTTTTACGGAAGGTTAACGTATCAAAAGTTCCACCATCGGTTAGGTCTTGAGCTATATCCTCACCTTGTGACACTCCATCTATAAATAGTTCCACCGTACCACTAGCGGAATGCTCAAATACTAATATTAATTCAGAGTAGACATCTGCTGTAAAGGGTTGTGTTATGGTTCTTATAGTAGCTCCATTAGCATCATATATCAATAGATCGTCAGTAGTGTCGTGAAGTGCTAGTTCGAGAAAGGGAGCCGCACCTTCTGTAAGTTGCAAAAATCCTGTTACGTGGTTATTGGAACCTATACTTTCGAGCCGTATATCAAACTTGACAATATATTTACCTCCTGCATCCGCGACTGACTCAAAAGGTAAAAAATCAACGTTTGCAGCAGAAGAAAATATACTATAGGTGTACGTTCCCGTTTTCACGTCGAATGATGTAGCTATCACATTACTAAATGCAGCGGCTTCTTCCATGCCACCCGACTCGGCACCCCAAAAATTATTTATGGTAAGGGCCATTACTTAGCTCTAGTTAGCGTAAAGTTTAGCACGTCAGCAGAGAAGGTTACATCAGAGATGATTATGGAACGTGCTACTAAATCCCCACTGTCCCAGAAGAAGCTTGGTCTAGCAGGATCAACACCGTTAGGGCCATGAGGGTCATCAACCAAGTTGGGGTCGTCCAACGGAGTGCGGACATCAATCATGTCTTGTACTTTGGTTACGAATTTATTAAGCCGATTTTTGTTCCAACTATTGCCGGGGATATCTGTATAAAGGATGGATAGGGAACCACCAGGGCCTATACCATTAAGTATGATACCTACCTCTACAGGTGGGTCGGTAAGGGACATAATCTTAACTATTGATCGAATTGGCATTGTCTACCCCAAATGGTTAGGCTCCAACAGTTATACATCCTTGATCACCTACATGGTGACGATCACGTAGGTTATGGAGCCTAAAATTGATCAGACTACCATGCAATTTCCTCATACATAAACGAATTTGTCGTTCTCTTCAGCATTACGGAGTACTGCATGTGTAGTCCATTGACGGCCCTTATCGCCAGACCACCGTTTAGCATTCTTTGCTGCAGTACGTATCATTGAGTATAGGGTAAATGCATCACTGTAATGTATTTTAATCGTTTCTGCATCAAATGTAAGTACCACCAAATTTCGCTCACCCCCCACAGTCCACTTTGTTATATTGGACCTGGCTTGTGAGCGGCGATATATACGAGACATAGGTTCAAGTGCTTCTTGCTGCTGTACCTTTGCAATATTGACCCATGATGCAGGGTCAACACCTTCATAGCGAGCAGCAAGCTTTGCTGCTGTCATGAGGCCAAGGGCAATCTCAAAGGCTGTGTGGTAATACAGAAGGAAACGTTGAGGCCCAAACTTGAGCCCCACCATATCATATTTTGCACCAGCAGCACACTCGTGTTTTACGAAGACCTCACCCATTAGAATTAATCCAATGAAATGGCGAGAGCTGAAATTGCAAATTCAGGTGTTACACCATTATTTACAACCAAATCGGCATCCAACGTGGAGTAGATCTGTAATACGCCAGGACCAGAAGTAGCAAAGCCAATACCAACATCAGTTTCAGTCTCAGGCCCAGAAGTCGATATTGGAAACGTGATAGCTGCATCGTTTGTAACTGTTCCACCAGCAACTGTCCAGCCAGCAACACTACGAGCAACAGCTTGACGTGCATAACCCGTATAAGCAGATTCGGTATCAGTTTGTAGTGTGCTGGTATCTGAAACTATATTGCCCGTATGTAGGGAAATATGGAAGCTGTTAGCACCAACTGATGGTAACAAGCCACCTGCATCACCAACGTTAGGAGCTGCTACATTCGTGAAGATAAGATCAAGCAGGTCGTCTTCAAATAAATTTGTGGCACTCATATCTTATGCTCCTGAAAGACTGACGTGGGCGTTGGCACTTCTGTTACCAGGATGTGTGCGTTCAGCAACAAGCAAAGCAATTTGAAGTGTTTCGCGTGCTGCGTCCATGCCATCTCCGGTGATTTCAGCAATATCGAAATCAATTTGGGCTTGTTTAGCAGCGTCCCTTGCAGCTCGCTACTCAGCATTCTTACGAGCGCGTTCCACTTGTTGAGGCAGTTCTGCATAAAACTTGGTGTAACCTTTTTTCCCTTTTTGTTCAAGTCGGGCAAGTTGCATTTGCTTCTTGGCCTCTTGGACAGAATTCGGTGTGCTCATGGTTCATCTCCTATAAAGGCGGTGTGCAGATAATGATAGACTTCTATCACTTCTCTTATATTATAATGACTATCTAGTCAAAGATCAACGGGTCCATGTAAATCAACTTTGTCGATCCGAAACACCCTGATCAGCCTTTTTTTCTGTCCTAGCTGCTTTTGCTCCATCAGTTTCTTTACCTCCACCAGTGGAGCCCTTATCGAGTTGGTGTTCAGGAGGTTCAAAACGATCATTATCAGGAATTTTACCTTCAAAACCAATAACGCCGCGGTTCTCTTCCTCTGTCAACAATTGCATAGGAGTACCAGCCCCTGTCTGGCGCGAGAGGTTACCCACACTACGGGCAATTTGTGCCATGGTCTGCCCCTCTTCCAGTGGGTTCTGAATGAATGCAGAAGGCCACTCCCACTCTGGTTTTCCTTCAGAAAGCATCCCAACTGTTTGTAGTCTATGCACCATAGGATCGAGAATCTCAGGATTCACAAAGAGGATTCTACGCTCCCCAATACGTTCTGCCCAATTTGCCCTATCTTGCTCACTCGCTAACTGGCCTGCTTCGGATCCTACAAGGATTCTACGTGGAATACCTGTTGTACCCGAAATGATGGACATAATCATTTCAAATGTCTCTTTTGGTTTAGGTACATCTGAATCAAGAACATTAATATCAACACCGCGAGTACGAATCAGGCGCCTCAGTTGATGTTGATACTCCTTGATTTCGTCCGATAAGGCGGCAGCATCGACAGGGTCGATCTCCATATCCTTATCAATATTGGCGTGTAAACCACGATTGCCTGTTAACCAGTACATTTCAGCTGTACCACCACCAACCTTTAAGAGATCATCAAGTTGGTTATACACCTTCTCAAGTATAGGGGTACCAAACACAGAATCCTCTAAGGGATATTCAACAACATGAATACACCTTGACCAATGTACTTCGAGGTCTTTGAGTTCTGTAGATTGCATTGTTGTCCCGGTACTTGTCTTTAATAGGATCATCAAATTGTATGGTATACACTTCAGGCATACCAAATCTAGGGTCTCGAGGGTTGTCATTATAAATTATTCGTGTTACTTGACGTGAGCCAATTGGCTTGACATATAATAGCTCTTTTGGTTGTTTAACTGGCTTTTTCATATTACCCGTATCATCAAACCCAAGCAATAATAATGAAAAGCTATTAAGACGTGAAAGCCTATCAACACGGTAGAATGCATTAAGGAGTTTTAGAGGGTGTTTTGTGATAAGGGCATCCCATTCTTCCTTAATTGGGTTTCCTTCCTTTAGTGTTGGTGGACGTGACCAGGTAGCACCAGGAGGGGCATCTACAATACGGCTTGCTATATCTTGCCTTTTGTATTTGGATAGTAATTGTTCAGGTGTTACGGTCTTTTCATAGCCAAAGACTGCATATAGATCTCTAGCTCCGGAGAATTGTAATCCTGCAAGATTGGCAAGCTGTAAACGCTCCACCAAACCAGAAAGGGCTCTGATTTGTACATCTGGGTCAAGTATCTTTTCATTCTTCATAGGGGTTACTTTGTCATTCATGTTATTTCTACCAAGTTAACCTGCGTTGAGGTTTTGTGTAATCGGGTGTCTTGCTACGTATTGGTATAACATTACTTGTTTCAATTTCATCTCTACCCCACGTGAGGGCACCTTTGATGCCAAGATGTAGCTTATTAAAACCTAATGCTCCTGCGATGACTTGATCATCGTGCTCAGCATCGGGACCAAAACCATTAAATTCTTCCTTGAGTTCATAATTCCAACTTGTTATGCCTTTCTCTCTGGCTTCTTCGGAGACCCCATCGTCTACCATATATACGCTACCTGCTTCAATTGCAGCCGTATATGGTCCAGCACGTACTTCTATAGGGCCTGAGGCACGTTCACCTTTAAAGACATAAGTCTTGAGGAGTTTTGTGTAATCTTCGATGACTGTCTTACCAGAGCTTCCTGGTTCTTGCTCCATCCAAATCTTAACGCCGTGACCATCACTCTCGGCGTGTGCTTTAATGGCTAGTTTGTTTTTGTGTGAAGAGTTTTGCTTGCGATAAACGTCAAGAATATATGTGTTACGCGTAGGTGAATGGTATGCCATCTTTTTACCAATAGACCAATCACCAGTGCCTTCTGAGGCAGCAAGATCCCAAGAGCGGATAGTTTTAAGTTCACTTAATGGCGGCAAGCTTTCTGGACTGATAATCTTTATTTGATCACCTAAATTTTGCCCAGCCATAGATTGTTTAGGGTTTTGTTGACATTGCGCAGCAAACCAATATGTCCCAAGGGTTTTTTGGATACGCTGGCAAGCTTCCAATGGGTACCTTTCTGGCCAGAGCACTTCACCAAGTTCACGACCAAGAGGATCATTAACTTCTGCATACATAGGCAAATTAATGACGACCCAATTTTCATGTGGTAGCTCCGTTATAAGGCGTGCTATCAGATCTTTATAATCCCATCTTGTTGCCAATACAACAAGAGAACCACCTGGCTCAAGTCGTGTGTAGGCAGTGGACTTAAACCATTCAAAGACTTTCTTATGTCCTGCTATGCTAAGTGCTTCTTCATGATTTTTGATATAATCATCAATCAGCATAAGGTCTGCACCACGGCCCGTAATTGGTCCACCAATCCCTGCAGCAGTCAATCCACCGCCTTTAGTCGTGAGGAATCGATCTGCGCGTAACTTCTTTCGATTCAACCGCGTGCGTAGGAGGTGCTCAAGATCAGGATTCAGGAACGTATCACGTACTCTAGTAGAGAAATCAGTCGCAAGATCAGCACCATATGTCAAATTCATGACATATTTCTGTGGCCACTTCTCAAGGAACCAAATAGGGGTATTTACACTAAGAAATTCACTTTTTCCATGGCGGAATGGCATAGTTAGGATAATGCGAGCATTACCCTTGGCAATTTCAGTGGCAACTATTGTCGATATATATAAGAGATGTTTTGCTGGGATCCATCGCCCCTCAGTGATCTTAACAGCCATAGTTGCAGGTGTGAGACGCCACCCATCACGTAAAATAGCTTCCATCCGCTTCTTATCAGAATAACCAAGCTCTATATCACGAGCCTCAGAAGCAAAGATGGCAGTAGGGTCTATGGGATTCATGTATGCTTGACCTTCAATGCCCTTGAAGCGGCTGTAATAAGATCAACCATTAGGCTTGCATTCCAACTTGCCCTTCTCATAACAATCGATGTCCTTTCGTAAGAGGCGGATCTTCTGATCAAAGACAGCCTTTTGCTCCTCTTTCTCAGTGGTACTAAGACCTGTACGGTTATTAATACGAATCTTGCCGATTTCTAAGTCAAGGACTTGCTCACGTGCTAATTTGAGTTGCCTTGTGGCAAGCTTCTGCTCCAATACGGTGTTTGCTGTTAATAATTCGGCATGTGCTATATTGGCGGCTTTCCGTGTCTCGAAGTGGGTGTAGGAAGCCCATGCACCACTAACAATCATTGCAGTCAGTGTTATAATGGCTGTTATGGCAGCTGCTGCTTTACCTGCTGACCCTAATTTATCCCATGCTTTCATTCAGTTCTCCTGGCAAGAGAGGTAAGTGGTGTTGGTACCATAGATGGTGTCAGCTCTTGGAAGCTTTCTTCTTAGGTACCTTTTTCTTTGTGACCTTAGCGCCTTTAGCGAGGTTCTCGGCTGCTGGAATTGCAGTAAGATTCTTTATACTCCAACACTCACGGAAGGCATCCCAATCTATGGTATCGTCACCCACTACAACCTGGAACCTAGATAGTGGATGGATATGATCAATGTGATAGCCTTCATTCAGTGCATCACGTAGTTTTCTCTTGACACCTTCACGTGCCTTAAGGTCTTTGGAAAGATGCTTGACAAGCGCGGAGATCCGATATCCAAGGTAGTCTTCGAGGTTAGCCACGAAGTTCTTTGGTGTAAGTGGTTTACCTAACTGTGTCAAACATCTCGTGGCGGTATGATGACGGATCCGTGCTGTTACGTTCTTCTCACGTGCCTTGTTGTTCATGTCATTCTTACATGAAAAGCATATTGATTGTAACCCATCACCAGAATCTTTGTGCTTACCAAAGCCGTGCTTTGTCTTAACCGTCCCACTATCTTCATCAAGGATGTCTTCTCGGGGCTTCCATGCGCGGCATTTGATACACTTCTTGTGTGTCTTGCGGTCATAGTCTTTGTAAATAGCTCCCATTAGTATCCTCCTGTCTTAATTATGAGTTCCTGAAGCACCTCAGTGGTTTCAGGATCTTCAAGTGCCTTATCAAGGACTTCACCTTCCTCATCAAGGCTAACGTTTTGTACACGGCGATTGGTTTGTGCTACCGAACGTAAAGTAACCTCAAAAGGCTTGCCACGATTAGCTTCGTTTGCTTCATTGATTGGACCACTTGCAGGAAGGCCTGCGGAGATCCTCTCGAGTGTAGTAACAGTCTTGAACATATCGATGCCAGTCTTGGGAGTCATCATATCCCAAAATTCTTCTTCGTTGTTCATATATTGCATTAATCTATGACGGAGCCGTCGTGTTTGGACATAATGCTCATCTTGGGTTTCAACCATGCGTAGTTCTTGTTGCGTGCGATACTGAGCAATTCGATAAAGGTCATAAGCGTGTGCACGCATACCCCAATAGTAGAGGTGGTAATATTGTTGATAAATCTGGGCCATTTGAAGAACTTGCTTATCCACAAATTGATTTGCTGCTAGGATTGAGATATTCCGTGTACCAGTTGCGCTAGTACCATCATATTCATTATCCGTGTCGTCATATTTAGGGACTGTCCCAGGAGTGCCAAGGCTCATCTGGAGATACTTCTGGAATGCCTCAAACGCATCGTTGGGTTCATATTCTAATCGGGACCAAAATGGTTGACCATTTTCAAATGCAGGGAACCCCTCATCAAACTGGAGAGGCATGAAAGCACCATGGAGTGATTCTGCTGGGAACCCCGCGATACGGTAAATATCAAGTTCGGTTTGTTCTTCTTGTGGCACCGAAGTAAGGCTTAGGTCGTTCTCGATGTCAGAATGCTCTATTACTCCTACACCTACACCATTACCACCCATCGGGGCAACTGGTGCTATAGTTGGTGAGTGTTCTTTGTAGTCATGATAGGGTAGAAGGTCAGTCCGGTAGATACCCGTTGGCAAGCCAAAATCATTCATAGGTATCTCATGTGAGAGAGCTCGAATTGCCTTTACCTGTTGAGTTGAGTCCATAACTATATTATATATGGATCTTGAGGTCTTTTCAACAGTTCCTTTTAAGCCCTATACCTCCTTTGATTTTTAATTTATTTTTACGCTCCATGCCTTCAGGTTTTGGACAAATATTAAATATTTCGAACATCCCTGAATAGGCTTAACTCATTGATTTTAAACAGGAAACTAAAATTATTTCTCATAATTTAATTAAAATTTATATTGCTTTCTTAATTAAATTAAATTATAATATATATATAAATTAAATAAATAAATAAATGAATAGTTCATATATAACTTATTTAGTTTATAGGAGACTTAAAATGTCTAATGCTAAAAAAGAGAGAGGAACTCTTCAATCCTCACAAGCGAAGAAGTTTCAAACTTTTTCAAACGTTTCAACGCAGATCAGATATCTTCATTCGCTCGATTTTACAAGAGGTGAGATTGTCAAGTATATCTCAGCACATGGTTTAAATCGTTCAATACGATATCAACATGTACGAAATGTGCTCATCACACCCATCACAAATCCTAAAGAAAAGTTCTAGGATTATAACAAGTAACACTCTATCGAATGATAGAGTGTTACTTACCAACAATAGCTAGGAGATACAAATGTCTAAGATAACAGAAAATACATACATTGATAATGCAGTTGCTGAGTTGGAGTTACATGTACAAAAGGAGGAAGAGTTTATACACAATAAATGTTTGACTAATAGAGAGCATAATGAAATATTCAAGAAACTAAAACAACCAAAAGTATTTCCAAGAGTTGAATATTCACCTTGTGTCTTAGTCGTAGATAACAGGTAGGTAGTACAATCGTGGATGACTAATCTCTTAGATTAGTCATCTAGATCAAGGCCTGTGGAGGGCAGGACCTACTGTGCTTGTATGGTCTTATATGGGCACTAGGGGAGGACCTGTCACGGCAACCCATCATACGCCCCGAATCACCGCCCAGTAAACCTCAAAAATGCCTATTGACACCAGGCTATGGGACCCCGATATAATATACATAATAAAGAGATACCCAAACATCGACGGACCAGGAGAACCACATGGAATACCACAACAACCGTTACTACGACCCGCAGATCGCACTGTGGCGTAAGGTTTGCATCGTGATCATCATTGTGTCGGTCGTATCGATTGGCACCAACATGATCATTCTACTCACATAACCAGGAGGCTACACATGAGCATACAGAGAGGAACACCTACAGTTATAAAAATGGCACGTATGGGTGATAGGATGTCAATCGTCATCACCGTCAGCACACCCTCGGCGTTCACCGCTCACCACCACGTCTACGAGGTAGGCTATGCAGGCACTGGTAATCTTATTGAAACATTCGGTTGCTGGGCTGAGGAATGTGGTGCAAAGAATAGTCATGAACGGTGGGTCGAGGATAATAGCCCACACATAGAATAGATTAGACGCCGTCTCCTGGCGCACATTGGGCACCTTCGGGTGCTCCTTTTTAACGTTGACGGCACGGTCGCACAGTCACCAGATTGTTACCTCCGTGTCCGGAGGTAAGGGGCGCTAGCCTGTGCTAGAGGTCCCGGTGAGCGTGTGTCGCACAGGCATATATAAAAACTATCAAACCTTCATGACCTATTCGAAATGAGTTCGTGATACCGGGTGTGGGACTGCAGTATAATATATTTATGGATAGGAAATTAAATAACCAAACCCCGCGGACAACGCGTTTACCTATCTATGGTCCGCATAACCAGGAGGTCATTATGACCAATTCTCTGAAACTGTCCAAAGATCAGTCTAAAAACTTTGACCTGTGTACAACCACTTCCAGTAAGATCCGTTACCTGGCATCAATTGATTGGCCCCGTGGAGCGATCGCCAAGCACCTGAACAAGCGTTACCAGCATGTTCGGAACGTGTTGATCACTCCGGTCACCAATCCTCGTCAGTAACTGACAGGTGATACAACGAGGGGTCCTTCGGGACCCTTCTACATACTTGGTAAGACCGTGCAGTGCAGGTGCTGAGGGCAAACCGTGCGCCATGTCTTTGGGATTGGGAGGACCGTGCATACATAAACCTTCCTTCCCAACTGGGCCCGCTAGCCTTGTCGCGAGTGTCCAAATAGGCCTTGAGGAAGGATGCACAGTCATATAGGGAAGGTTGACTTGTTGACGACATGACCCACCCAGGCCCCTCATATAAGCCCTTACAAATCCGAGTGGTAAATTTGAGGCCCGGGCTCAACTTTTCACGTGGATCTTACCAGGAGACTGTTAGTTACGATCCACAACTACTCAAGGCCAACATTTCTAACCTGTTGAAAACTAACAAGTAAGTACTGTTAGTGAATAGTTTAGTTTTTTATATATATATACTAATCAATATTCGATATGTATTAATAGTAGGACATATAACGGACATATACCAATACATTTCAACCTTTCAAAAACCAATACAAAAGAAATAGTAATTAATTTAATACAACATTTCCATAATAAATTCAACCAGTTACATTGGACCCCTCGTAATAGTTACCAGGAGAACCCCACAGTCACCCACTCAGGCGGACCTTACCTCTCCCATCACACCCGTCTGCCACTTCTAATGACTCCCGAGCGGATCTGTTAGAACGTTCCGTTAGGATTGCCTGTTATTTGAGTAGTTCGCCTAATCAAACTAACATATCCTCCCAATATCTTCCGGTATATCTGCACGTTTGCTATGGACAGACCTCGCACCATCCGCCCCGTAATTTATTTTAAAATGACTCTTGCTTCTTGTCTAATGACTATAATATAATTAATTATAATAATAATATAACCGTAACTAATACTGAACAGGAGGAATAGACATGGGCGGAAAGGTATATAAAAATAAATGTGCGCGCCGTCAGGAACACGACATAGACCCCGAGCCAGTACGTAAGACCAAAGACCACATCGTCAAACGGTGCATTAAATGTAAGGGGCTCTTTTATAATACCAGGAGAACTAAATGACAGATATTAATAGAAAGCGGTACGTCAAGG
>Ga0114923_10000556_pt1 | contig 28782 bp, 26 predicted proteins | sample SumtaG_FD_89578 | JGI IMG/M metagenome (GOLD analysis project Ga0114923, IMG submission 89578) | Deep subsurface microbial communities from Indian Ocean to uncover new lineages of life (NeLLi) - Sumatra_00157 metaG | ecosystem: Environmental > Aquatic > Marine > Oceanic > Sediment | place: near... | reverse complement strand
CTGTAGACGTTCGGCTCCAACTTTCATTGTTCTAAACATTATTATTGGAAAAACTACACCATTTTTACCAACCCGATTCTGTTTAAAAAAGACAGGACCCTTTGAGGTAAGCTTAATCAAAATCGCAATGATAATGAAAAAAGGAAAAAGAACAATTAGACCAAGAAAAGATAAGCATAGGTCAAATAGTTGTTTTGACAAAGAGAAGTGATAGGGATGTGGGTGTAGCTTGTTGATCATTATGTTTGAAACAAGTTAGCCCATATAATCATAGCCTCTCTAAGCCTTTCAAAATATTTGCTTTTTGGAAATTTAACTTTCTTTGCTAACTCAATATAGCACTCCTTGGGAGTATTTTTTGTTAATTTGACTTTTTTTACTCGTTTCCAAAGGAGCTCGTTGACTTTCATTCCAACTGACTCCTTTTTTAGGTTGCTAACAGGTTTAGATGCCTTTCTGTGTTCAACGAAGGGGGAGCCGTTTACCACACTCATTCCTAAATGGTCCAAAATTCTTTTAGAGAATATTCCGGCCCATATATCATCATATCGATTGTATTCCCAGTTGTTGCCTTGCGGATCAAGACCCATCATTGGGAAAAACATTAAGGGTGTTACCTCATTTTTGAATGCCAAGTTCATACTGGACATGGGATAAAAATAGCCAGATGGGATGATTTGTCTAATTGGAGGATAAACTCCTTTATTAAGTAGTTTTGGTAGCTTTACTTCCACTTTGGCGTCAAGATCCAAAGCACCAGACCACAAACCATGACTAACCATAACTGGCAGTTTATTTCTGACTGAGTAAGGAAAGCCTCTGGTATACATCCAGTTAGGATCAGGATATACTGGGAACCAACCCTCTGCTTTTTTGAAATTTAAATTATCCAGATGCTTTTCTATAAAATTATCTTCTGCTGGATAACAGTCGTCATCTAAAGTAACTATTGCATCCGCACCCATTTGATAGGCTTTCCAGAAGCCGTAGCCGCGAATACCCGCGTTTTTCCGAGAGATAATCCAGCTATTTTTACCCAGGTCTTTATTAATATCTTGCCAACAAAAATGGTGGACAGCTCTGGCCTTTAGATTTTTAGGTTCAATTTCAGGCTTGGGGCGGTCCTCAACGATAATCAAATGGTATTTGCTGAAGCTGTCACCCCAACTCTTTAAAAACTTCAAATCTCTTATTGTTGGAATTACTAAAAATACTTTTGAAACTGTACTCTTCATGATATAAATACAACAGATATCATTTAAAAATATATCACACAAGTGATTATATCAACATGCCAACATTGAGACATTATCTTGATTTTCTTTGGGCAATGACCGAAAAAGAAATTAAAGCCCGCTACAAAAGGGCTGTTTTTGGGTTTTTGTGGGTGGTTCTTAATCCCGTCCTGCAGATGCTTATAATCGGGATTATCTTTTCTTTTTTTATCAAAATTTCTAATTACTTTCTCTTTCTTTTTGCAGGCCTCTTGCCATGGCAGTTTTTTTCACTTTCTCTTTCAAAAGCGACAACCAGCTTTGTTAATGAGCGTGCCCTTATTCAAAAAGCGAAATTTCCAAAGGAATCTATTCCCATTTCAATCATTCTTTCAAACTTTATACATCTAGTAATTTCTCTATTTCTCTTTTTGTCTCTTCTGCTAGTAATTGGTAGGGAAATTAATCTTCAAATTCTCTTACTAATACCAACTCTTATTTGGCTTTTGATATTTACAATAGGTTTTTCTCTACTGGCCGCCACTTTGCAAGTTCGATATCGGGATATTAGTTTTTTTAACCAAACCCTATTAACTCTTTGGTTTTATGTAACTCCGATTTTGTATAATCTCACCCTAATTCCAGACAAAGTCCGATTCCTTTTTGCCTTAAACCCCCTGACATCAATTTTTGAGCTTTTTCACTTTTCTATTCTCGGCAGTGGCGCCATTAACTTTCAGATAGTCGCCATCAATCTATTTTTTTCAATGGCGATCTTAATACTAGGAGTTCTTGTATTTAAGAAACAAGAGAAATATTTTACAGACTCTCTCTAATATGGAAAATATCGCAGTTAAACTTACTAAGGTATCAAAAAAATTTACATTCCATCACGAAAGACCCACGCTTATGGAGAATATCTTTAGCAAGAAACCCAAAGAAGAAATCTGGGCCCTAAAAGATATTAATTTAACTGTTGACAGAGGTGAACGATTGGGGATAGTCGGCCCGAATGGATCAGGCAAGACGACACTTTTAGAAATTATTGCCGCCATTGCTTCTCCTACCAGTGGAGCGGTTAAAACATCTGGTAGGGTAGTTTCGCTTATCGGGCTCGGGGCAGGTTTTCAAGCAGATCTTACAGGGGAAGAAAATGTGTTTCTTAACGGACTGTTAATTGGTATGTCGAAACCTGAAGTGAAAAGAAAGATGAAGAAAATAGTTGAATTTGCAGACATTGGCAAGTTCATTAGTGCTCCTTTTTATACATATTCACACGGCATGGCGCTTCGGCTTGGATTTTCTGTAGCAGTTCATGCTGATTCTGAGATTTTACTCATTGACGAAATCATGGCCGTTGGGGATGAAGAGTTTCGTGAGAAATCTTCCAAAAGGATTCGGGAATTTTTCTTGCAAGGAAAAACGCTAATTATGGTTAGTCACTATTTGGGCTTTCTATCAAAGATTTGTGACAGAGCAATCTGGATGGATAATGGTGAGATAAAAGAGGATGGAGAAATTAAGCGAGTTATCGAATCATATAAACAGAGTGTGAAGTAATCTAGGAAATATTAGTATGTTAACCAAAAAAATAATTCAAGCTCAAGAAATCATTAAAAAAGCTTTTGACGAATACAATAAAGACCTTGTTGTTGCTTGGACAGGTGGCAAAGATTCAACCGTCGTGCTCCACCTGGTAAGGTCATGTTTTAATAATGAAATTCCACTTAGAGTGATATTTAACGATTCAACAATGGAATTTGAGGAGGTATATGATTTTATTGAACGATTAACTAATGAATGGCAGTTGCAATTATTGATAGTGGAGCATTTAAAAAGGGATTTAAAAAAATTTTATTCCACTCAGGATTTGAAGCAAAAGAAAAAATTACTATCTGTAATGAAAATTAATGCTGTAAATTATGCTCTTAAAAAATATAGACTAAAAGCACTCTTGGTTGGTATAAGGTGGGATGAGCACATGGCTAGGTCAAAAGAAAAATACTTTTCCCCAAGGCCGAATCATACCAGAGTTCACCCGATTTTACATTTCACAGAAAAAGATATCTGGGAATACATTAAAAAGCAAAACGTTCCATACTTGAGTCTCTACGATAAAGGATACCGATCGTTAGGAGAGAGACCGTTTACTAAGCTGCCTGAGAAAGGAAAAGGAGAGAGATCGGGAAGAGAGGGGGATAAGGAGAAAATAATGGAGAAATTAAGAAAACTAGGATACTGGTAATAAATGAAGTTGCAGTTTGACAATATCATTTTAATTTCAATAGACGCTTTAAGATACGATTGTGTTAAATACCAAAAAAGAAAATTAATTAGAAAAGAAACCCTCAAGAAATATCTGCGGACTCCGACATTAAATAAGTTAGAGAAAAACGCCGTGTGCTTCACCAATGCGTTTTCAAATGCACCATATACAACTTCAGCCCACGCAGGGCTTCTTGCTGGAACCTATCCTAAAATACATGGAATTCGGCAAATGTATTATAAGGGAGAGAAATTAAATCCTCGAATAGCAAGCCTTGCAGAACATTTCAAAAGTGAAAAATATAACACCATTGCTCTAAGCAATCCTACCCTACTGGAAATATTCAATAAACTTGAACTGACCAGGGAATTTAATCATACATTTAGTAAAGATTCAGAATTTGCTGAGTTTTTTATAAAAGACCGATCGAAGAAAAAATTTATCTTCTTGCACCTTTTCGACGTCCATGCCCCATACCTTCACTCTGAGTCAGATATTTTTGTAGATAACTCGGACTACTATGCAGAGATGGAGAAACTTGCGATGAGACATGATATGAAACTTCACGATCGATTTTGGAAAAGAAAACCGTATGATGTTTGGCAAAAGGTTAGTAAAAAAGTACATTGGAAAAGAAAGGCACTCCTCCCACTTTATCTAAGAGGAGTTAGCAAGTTTGACCAGGGACGATTGAGGGTATTGTACGATCTCCTCTCTAAACAATTAAACATGGAGAGAACTATCGTGTTCATTTTCTCAGACCACGGAGAAGGAGCCTGTGATTACTTCGGCCCCGATGCCTTTGGACACGCCATGCATATGGCAAATGATGTTATCAGAGTTCCGATTATGATTCACAATCCAAAGATTAATCACACCATCAATAATGATCTAACATCCTTGATGGATTTACATAAGATCATTAGAAAATGCTCTAAGCCAATTTCTCTACGACAGCTTAAAGAGCCAAATATCTCAAGCAAAACTGTTTATGCAGAAAGCTGGTATTACGTTAATCCGAAAAGAAAACCCCAATTAAAACTAAGCCTGAGAAAGAAGGATTACTATCTACTTGAAAGGATGATAATAAAAAAAGGAAGAAAGATTATTTTATCTTTTTCTCCAGAGAAAATAATAGATAAATTTGAGAAATTCACCCTAAACAGGAAGTCTATTGGAACTTTTATGAAAAATTTGCTTTATCACAATAAGTGGCCAAGCCGCCAAGTGAGATACCTATTGTATGCTCTTGCAAAGTTCCCGTTTTTTGGAAACAAGATTGCTCTGAGAATCTTATTATCTAAAAAGAGATACCCAATTGTTTTTTATAGCCAACTTAACTCCAACATGGAAGAAGTAAAGACCATTACAGATGTAAAGTCGCTCAACGCCAAACAGTTAGATGAGGTGATTGAGGGAATAGATGAAATCTTCAAAATTAATAAACTCAAGATTAAGAAAAATAAAATATCTAAATTCATGAAATTACTAGAGTGATAGCGCTGCTACTATTTGTCTAGATAAATTGCAAAACGAGTTTGGGCGATTCGGAAGATTGGCTTCGACTTTTGCAATTCGTGGAGATGTTGGGCTATACCAGCACACCAAGGAGAGTGCTCGTCCCAAATATAATCATCCCAGATAATTACCCCTCCGGGTCGTAGAATTTTAAAGGCATTTTTCGTATCATTTTTTACAAAACTGTATCTATGGTCAGCATCTATGAATACAAGATCTATGCTGTTGTAGAATCTCCGGAAATCAAAAGTCTGGGAATTCCCAAAAAGTTGTGTAATTTTCTTTGAAAGTGGTGTGTTTTTGAATAATTCACCTGATTGATAGTCAGGATGTTTCCCTACAATGCCTGATTCTTTTTTGTGTTTAGCGCGCTTTGAAGGATGCAAGTCAAGCGTGAATACTTCTGTTTTAGTTGGAGTATTCAGAGCCACAGATAACGCCGTCGATCCTGTAAATGTTCCTATTTCAAAGATTTTTCGAGGCTTAAGGTATTTGCATATTGCACCAAGAAATAACAATTCAAATACAGGAACCATATATTGGTGTCTTGTAAAAAGCTGCGAGATAGAGATATTAGTTTTAAAAGTTTCGATTCTTGGAAATAACTCTTCAATCGTACGTTCGGGCAAAAGAAATTGTCTTCTAGTTTTAATGGTATTTCTAGCCCCAGCAAAAGTTTTTAATAATTTGAACGGGATAGGAAGATAGATGGGATTATTGTTCATATTATTTCACAAGGCCTAGGCTTCTATAAATTGCTAGATAATCTTCCTTGACACTTTCAAGAATAAAGTTATTCTTGATCGTTAATTGTGCCTGCTCTCCAATTTTATGCAATTCTCTTTTTGGTAACTTTATACACTTACTTATTGCCGCTTTTATATGATCACTGTTTGGGCGCGATACAATACCATTATCTCCGTCTTTGACAATATAACTACTTCCAACTTTTCTACTAACAATCACGGGATAGCCCATGGCCATTGCCTCAATGACCACATACCCGAATGGCTCGTACCTTGCGGGAAATACAGCTATTCCCTTTATCGACCTGAGAACTAAAAACAAAAATTTCTTATCGCTAATTCCTGGTATGATATATATTCTATTTCTTATACTTTCTGGAATATCAAGCGACTTTAACAATCCAAAAAAATCTTCAAACTGATTCTTTGTTCTAAAGCTTTTTGTATTATTTCCAATAATGAAGAGTTTGAGATTTTTATGGTTGACAGCGAGCTCCAAGAACGAGTTCAAAAGAATATCCACTCCTTTTCGGTACTCAATTCTTCCAAAATAAACTATATTATTTCTATCGACGGCTTCATTATTTCTAAAGTTTTCAATGCTCGGGATAAAATTTGGGATAAATAACATCTTTTGTTTAATGCCGCTGAACTCACGACTTAAAATTGATTGCTCAGAAGGGCTACAGGCAATAATTTTGTTTGGAATTTTCAAAATATAACTATCGTTTATAAAACTTTTTAATCGATTATCGATGGTCTTAGGTCTGTATTTATTCAATAACTTTTGTGTAGCCGGGGAGTGAGAAACGACGGGTATATGCCCGTAAAAAAAGTTTACAAATATTCCTGGAGCGTGCGGGGTGGTGGAATGTATTAAATCGATTTTTGTTTCTTTAACGATTTGCCTAAAGGCGAATAGAGTAAAAAGATTCCACTCAAGCGCAAAGAATGTATATGGAATCATTTTATCGAAGGTGTTCCTAATTAATCGAATTGGCATAGATGAGTGGAGGAATGCAAGTAGTTTGTTTCTCGGCTTTCTTGCTACGTAAATTTTTGTTATTTTAACTCCATTTCGTTTGCGATTTACTTCGACATAATTATCTTCTCCATAAGTAAATAAAAAAACGTTATGGCCAAGTTTGGCAAGAAGTTCTATTAGCGAACTATTGTACGTTGCTATTCCGCCCCAGTTTGAATAAGTGCTATATTCAGGAGAAATTATTGCTATATTCATACTGTAGATCCCTTAGTCCTTTTTTGCTATCAGGATATAACTCATCGGTATTTGAATTTTTTTCTTTTCTAATTTTTTAAAAGTTAAAGAAATATCGTTAGGAAACTCCTCAAGACTTATAAGCCGTAAACCACTATTGCATACCGCATTGATGATTGACGATAGGGTATGACGAAACAAGTGTTGCTTGGGAAGCTTTTTGTATTTTCCAGGATAATAAACAACAGCGTCTCTTGAAATAAAATGACCTGATTTGAAATAGGATTTTATGATATTTATAGAACTTCGGTTAGAATTTTTATCTAAGATCGGCAGTAGGGGATGAAGTTCGTAAATAAACAAAAATCCGCCAGGTTTTAATAAACGAAAGACGACCGATGAAAGTTTACTTAAAGATGGTATCCAAGAAAGGGTGCCCACGGAAATATAGACGAGATCAAATTGCTTATCATATTTACGGCCTAAGCGAAGAACATTAGTCCTAACAAACTGACAATCGATTTTTGATGCCTTTGCAAGTTCTTTTGCCTGCAATATTAACTCATCCGAAATATCGAAACCAACACAGCGCTTGGCTCCAAGATTCTTCAGAGACAAAAGTTCTCTGCCATTATTACAACACAAGTGAGCTATTGCTTTCCCTCGAAGACCGATTTTTTTAAGTCTCTGTGTCTGAATATCATTAAGGACAGAAAATCCGGACGTTTTGAACTTTTCAAGTAATATCGAGTGGTGATAACGTTTGTGGGTGTGGGCAGCCACGTTCCACGCTCGCCGATTTTCCTGAATATGTTCCTCCGCTGTTTTGTTTTTTGCCATATAGTTATGAATCGAATTATTCTCTCATAATACTGTCAAACGTACGCCAGAACCGTGCAAGGTCAATACTTGTTGCAACATTTACAAGCACAGAGTTATTGTCCTTTTGTAAGTTATGTTCTCCCTGAATGAGTGGCACTACCATTCCTTGAATTTTCTCTAAATACTTTAATGAAAGAAACATCTGGCTGAATGAAATTATCTTTTCATCAATGAGATGGATAACTGCTAATACATCATGAATTGATCCACCGGTATACTTCACTTTTTCCATGTTCACTGGGTCTATGTAATATCTTTTTTTATTAACATAATAGTCGATATAAGGCTTAAAGATACCAAGCAACTTTTTAGAATATCTTAAAGTTTTAATTTTTTTCCTGTCTATCTGAATCTGCTCGGTGATATTTAGAGGAATTATATATAGAGGAAGTTTTTGAGTAAGCACCTTTCTGACTGCTTCTGGGTCCCAATAGAAATTAGCCTCAGAGACTTTAGTTGCGTTTCCGGGATAGAACATAGCCCCACCTAATATAATGACCTTTTTTACCTTAGATAGATATTTTTTCTGGGCGAGGTTAGATAGATTAGTTAATGGCCCAAGGTTTATGTAATAACAACCTGGGATGGTGCTACCAACCCGAGTTATTGAATTTGAATAACCAAGTCTTGGTCGAATACCACTGGCTGATGTCCTTCCGTGAACATGATAGGACGGTTTGTATGTCAGCTTGAGAGGTTTGCTAGAACCTTGAATTAATTGAGGAGGATTTTTTAATTCTAAAAAATTAAAAAGTAACTGCAAGCGTTTTATTGATTCCTTTACAGGAAAGTTGCCGTAACTTGAGATGACTGTCTTAAGATGAATTTTTTTGCTCAGCAAAGCTAAGATAATTGCTAGTAAATCATCGGCGCCTGCGTCAGTGTCTATAATTACTTTTTTTTGCATTTATCAATAATGTATTCTACACAAAATTATGCTAGCTGGCGGGGTTGATATTTTTTGATAGTTTTTTCAATAAGTTGGTATGTTTTATAGCTGCCATTTCCACCCATTTTTTTTAGATATTTACTCTGGGCTTTTAGTTGTTTTCGTAACAATGGCTGATTATGTAAAAAAGAATTAATTTTATGGGCAACATCTTTTTTCAAAATGTCATCAGATTCAAACTTTTTGATTTGATTAAAGAGAAGTTGAATTGTACTCCTAAAGTTTTTATTTTTAAACAGGATCGGTTTAAAAAACTCTTTCAAATGTATTGATGCAAGACCGCAATTTTCTGAGATAAACGAGTCAAGCCACATATATTGGGTATCATTACTCGGAGGCAAGAAGATGACTGGGATTTGATAAGTAAAAGCTTCGAGTGAAGTCTGCCCTCCTGGCGTTGTAATAATGACCGAAGAGTTTGCCAGTTGGTTTAAGAAGTCATCGTGGGACAAACATTTAAATTTTAATTTACAAACATCTTTTGAAACACTTTTTGACGGATACATCTTTCTAAGTTGATTAATTATTCTTTCATTTCCTGTAAAAATAATTTCCTTATATCCACTAAAATTAACCATCTTTATCAAAATATCGGTAAAAATATATGGATAATTAGTATCTTTCCCAACTTCGTACAACCCAGAGGCTTCCATGCCTCCAAGATTAACTAGAACTACATTTCGTCTACTAGGATCCAACTTAGGGGAGGGATCAACAATGGGCCCAACCTCATGGAGATTCTTGATTTGCTGACTGTTTCTTAGAGAAACATGGTCTTCGAGAAGGCTGGATTGCTTTATATAACATTCAACATTCTGAAGATATTTTGGGACTTCTTCCCATCGCCAAAATAACCCATCAATATAAACAACAGGGATGCCCAGGTCAGAAGCGAGGACCACACTTGGCCGATCCAGTGAAGAAACAAGTAAATCAACGTTTCTGAATATAGGTGTCGCTTTTTCGGCGAACTCTTTCGAAGAGGTTTCAAGTTGATAGGTCTTGTCGAAGCTATCACGACTGGCCAATTGAAGTGCCGTGCCAGAACCAACAAAGACTAAGCGATGCTTTTTTTTTAAATACTTTAGTACTGTTAATAACCTTCCAGTTGGGCCGAAGGCAAAATTTTCTGCAGTAGTAACGATAGTTGACATTAGAGAGTTGTGGGGCTATTTTGGTATAATTTTAGGAATTTGTCGACATGGATTGCTCTAAAGCCGTATTTTCTTGCTGGTTCAATATCGTGATGGATTGAATCACCGATCGCTAAATGAGCATATTTGGGCGCTTTTGTATAATTACAAATGATTTGGTAGATTTTTTGATTGGGCTTTAGGGATTTTGTTTTTTTCCGATCAAAAATTGCTTCAAAAGGGTAGTGGTATTGGTGATTAATATTTTGGAAACCGATTTTCATTAAACCTTTTACTATTCGTTCTTTTTTTGAGTTGCTCAATATGAGGTGTTTATAATTATTTAGACCAAGAACAAGCTCAATAATCTGGGGATTTTTAGTTAGATATCTTGTTACATCAAAACGCTCATCAATAATATCTAAAACCTCAACCTCAGGAATCTTTGTTAATTTTTCTGTTGCCGCACTCCAACTTCCACAAACATCTGTAAGTCTCTTGAATTCTTCTGATGAAATAGGTTGCCCTAGTTTTTCTAGTAAAAAATTTCGATATTCAGCCTCAAGTTTCTTACCGATCCCTTCGTCGCTCCACAGGGTACCGTCGAAATCCCATATCAGCCATTTAACAGTTCTTTCGATAAGATGCTTTTGTATCAGTTTCGTTAAGGCCGATTTCATTAAATTAAATTCTTGGTGTGTTTTCCTGCCTTGTGTTGGACGATACAAGTACCACGCGAGCATTTTTACGCAATTGGGCAATATTTCGTACCCCCTGATACCACATAGACCTTCTTGTGCCAGCCACAAGTTCTTTTAAGACCGGGGCAACACTTCCCCTAAACTCAACCAGCCTTCCTACTCCTTCTTCAAAGAGCTTTTCCTCTTTTTTAGTTTCATTGTATTTTAGTAATCTTTTTAAACCTGTCTTTATAAAGAGTTTGGCTTCAGCAAGGGAGAAAGCTGTCGGTAACTGTTTTCTTCTCAGCGCAGTATCGGTACACATTCCCCAGGAGTACTTGTATTTTTTACCATTTTTGGTAAAAACTTTACCTGGAGACTCGCTTGTGCCTGCAAGCAACCCTCCGATCATTACACAATCTGCTCCAAATACAAGTGCTTTAGAAATATCACCGACATGTTTAATGCCGGTATCCGAGATTAAAGGAATATTATATTTTTTAGTTACTCTATAACAGTCTGCAACAGCACTCAGTTGCGGTCTACCGATACCAGTAATGAGTCTAGTAGTACAATGGGAACCACCGCCGATACCTACCCGGATACTGTCTGCCCCGGCTTTTATAAGATCCTTCGTGGCCTCTGCGGTAACAACATAGCCTGCAAGTATTTCTACACCTCTGTATGTATTCTTTAGCTCTTTAATGAACCCAATAAGTTGTCGATTCTGTCCATGGTAACTCTCAACCGAAATTAAATCAGTCCCAGCTTTGAGTAAATTGCCAACATGTTTAATTCCTTGCTTGGTCAACTCGGATACTCCTGCGCTGACTTTAACCTTGGCTTTTTTTACCTCAGATACCTGTTCCAATTGTCTTTCAAAGCTTTGGAAAAAGTGGATTACTCCCATTCCACCCGCCTTCCCTAAAATAACGGCCATTTCATCCTCGGTTATCGAGGGCATTGGTGCAGATAAGATGGGAATATCTAAAGAAATGTTTTTTGATACCTTGGTTTTAAGGCTGATATGTCCTTCTTCTTCGATAGGAAACTCGGATCTATTTGGCAATAACAAGACATCGTCGAAAGTAATTTCAGGCTCAGGCGACACGATTTTCATTTCCCTAATAGATTACCATATCAGGAGAAATATGTTTTATAATCTAGTGGGTTTCTACAAATGCTTGGAGTTAAAACAAAAACCATAAAAATTTCAAGATCTTTTTGGACAAAAGTAACAAAAGGTAAGTTGAGTAACGACGTTGCCATTAGGAGATTAATGGAATATTTTATTGCCGACGATTATGGTCACCAAGCAAAAACTATAAAGGCAGACTTAGGTTACGGCTGGATTCACTATAGTTTTATTAGGGCGATAAAACCTAGAAATATACTTTGCATCGGCTCACGCCACGGATACATCCCAGCCGTTCTGGCTCAAGCTTGCAAAGATAACAACAGAGGGCAGGTTGACTTTGTCGACTCCGGTTATGGTCCGGAGGATAAAAATCACTGGACAGGCGAAGGTTATTGGAAAACGAAGAAGGGAAGGGAGTGTTTTAAAAACTTTGGGCTCGAGAAATGGATTAGCTTACACATTATGACAACATCCAAGTTTGCTCAAAAAACCAAAAGAACATATAACTATATCTACATAGATGGCGACCATTCTTATAAAGGGGTTTCGCTTGATTATAAATTATTCTGGCCTCGACTCAAAAGTGGCGGTTTTATGGCGTTTCATGATGTAAGTATCACCAAGCCTAAGTCTGAGGGTCTATACGGAGTACATAAGTTATGGAAGGAAATAAGCGAGAAACAGGCTTTCATTTTACCCTTTAAAGGATCAGGTCTAGGGATGGTGCAAAAAGGTGATGAAAACAGATAGTTTGGTAAGGAAAGCAAAAGGGAAGTTAACTGCTTCTTTTTACGGGTATTTGCAAAGAATAATTTATATGCCAAAAAAGGGCAAATTAATATCTTTCATCAAAGTCATCGCTTTGGCGTTTATTCTACGACTAGAAGACAAAAAAGCGATAATTGGAGCTTTATGGACAAAACCTTCACTGTTGTCCCGAGTCGCTTTTCTGGTAGGGATAGCCCACAATATCAACAATCTTGGTAATAGCTACGCTACTTCAGATAATAACCTGAACCATACTCAAAGGATCGAGAAGAGGGTGGTTGAGTGGACAAAAAAGACAACTCGTTGTGTTAGGAGCGACAACATTGAGGGATACGTAACCAGTGGAGGGACCGAGTCGAATCTTTTTTTAATGTGGTCTGGTAGAGAGTGGCTCAAAACTAAAAACAGTCGCTCATGTTACTTGCTTGTTTCTGGTTTTACTCACTACTCAATCAGTAAGGCCGGTAGAATTCTGGACTTACAAGAGATAAGAACGCCGATTTCAGAAGAGACCTGGGGAATAACTGGGGAAACATTGAAGACAACGCTTAAGAGTTTATACCACAAAAAAGTAAGGAATATTTTGTTGCCGATTACCTTGGGGTATTCCTCAACAGGTTCATTTGACCAACTTGAGGAAATGATTGAAGCAATCCAACAGTTTCAGAAAAAAAATAAGGATTTTAATGTATTTATGTGGATCGATGCTGCTCACCAAGGTTTACCCCTGGCATTTTTAGATAATACTTTTTGCCCTTTCAAAGATAAATTGGTCCAGGGGCTGGTTTTGGATTTCCATAAACTAGGAGGGACTCCAATACCGTCTGGGATCGTTTTATATCGTGGCCATCTGCGGAAAAACATCCAAACCCCTATCGATTATCTAGAAGAAGATGATGCTACTATTTCAGGATCGCGGCCGGGGTTTTCAGCCTTGGCAATCTGGGCGAATATTAATGCAAATAGCCGTCGACGTTGGCGAGAAGAATTCGAAATGCTATCCAAAAAAAAACAGTGGTTCATCCACCGCCTTCAACGAAAATATCCCTCTGCAACAGTTATTTCAACACAGCACTCTCTCACCTGCGCGATAGTAATAGATAGGGAATTTAAGCGTCTGCCGACCGATGTCGAAAATAAGTTTTCCTTAAACCTGGCCGCAATTAATTATTTATCTGGAAAGAGCAAAAAAAGAAAAGTGCTGAAACATTACAAAATACATATTCTGCCGAAAACTAGAAATGATTTATTTAAGTTGTTTATAAGGAGTATCGATAGTTAATGACTTTTGACAACTTTAACTATCGCTTCAATCTTTTTCCGCCAACTATTTTCGTGAGCTAATTTTCTCTGTTCTCTGATGTGTTCTTTGGGCCAGGGTTTGCCAAGAAGTGCTTTTATATGTTTTTCCCACCCGTAACCAGTGTTTGCGATCTTTACAAATTTGGGAAACCTTTTCAGTTCTTCAATTGGCGTTGAGACAACAGGAATGCCTATGTAAAAGTATTCGAATAGCTTCATTGGGTAACAATAGTGGTTGAAATCAAATAATACGTCGTAAGGGATTATGCCAATATTAAAGTTTCTTATAATCTCTTTTATAACCTTTCTGTTTTGGGTTCTGGGAACCAGATAAACGTTTTTAAAAGATTTTATTTCTTCGATTAATTTCTCTGTATCTTTATACTTATCATCTTTCGGCATGGGAAGGAAGGCATCGGTAAAAACAAAAGAGATTCTTGGCATTTTTCTGATAAGGGAGCGGAGAAGTTTAAAGTCCAGACGATAGGTAAGATTTCCGACAAATCCGACTCGAGGGTGGGGGATCGACTTAAAAAGTTTTTTGACTGACGAGATTTCTTTTTTTTCTTTCGAGGTCAAAACTTCTTTTGTTTCGAAAGATTCAATATCAAATCCCTGAGGAACAACCTTGTCAGGCTTTCTAATATGTTGTTTGACCTTTTTCAAAGCATTTGAGTTTACGACGAAATAATTGACGCTTTTTATAAGCTTTTTTTCTCCTTTGCGAATTTGCTCATTCGTTGCTGGGTCAAGGGTTGAGAAGTAATCCACACAGTCGTAAAGCGAGAGTGTTTGATTTTTAGTCAAACGGACTAACTCAAGGTCTTGGCGGTCGAAGCTCCAGAGAAGGTCTGGTTTTAATCTTTTTACAAAAATTGAGGATGAAAGGTTAGAGAAATAGCGGTTGAGCCTTTTGACTAAAGGGAATTTTCTCAAAGCATGGGGAAAGAGCTTAAGAGGATAGACCATCACTAAGTTTTTGTAACCAAGAACTTTAGTATTTATTCTTTCACTAAAGATTCGTTTAAGAAGATAAGTTACAATCCACCTTGGATACCCGGCTGCAATAAGATAAACAATATGCCCCTTCTTGCCAAGAATTTTAACCGTTTGAAATACATAGTCAGCTAAGACATCAAAGCTGTCGTTGTATGGAACCACCACAGTTTTTGAGACGGGAAAATCTTCGGGGATAAAATTATCGAGTGTTTTTTTAGTTTTTTGAGTCACTGATTTGGCGAAAACGAGCGACCACATTAAGTCATAAAGTTCAGGTTGGGTTAGGCCTCCGATTCTGTCAATAGAGATATCCAAGACTAGCTCTGAATCAAAGGTTTCAAGTTGCCTTCCGAATTTAGGCGATTTACAAACAGTAAGAGAAGAAGATTTAGAGATTTTCGCGAGAAGCTTCTTCTGCAAGCCTGTTTTCCTTCTTGATATAAAAATAGAGTTTGTCGCCCTTTTCTCGTATAAATAACTCTGCAGGATGTAGAATAGAGGTCCTAAAATAGGTATCGAGGGAATTTTGGAGTAGGAAAGATATGTTATTCTAGTTGATTGGGGCATAAGGTTTCTTTTTTCTAATAATTAACTCGTCCTTCAAAAGTTTTATTAAATTCCTTTTGGTATCGGAATGTTTACTGGCAACGTTATATGCATATAAGGGCTTTTTAATGACTTGAAAGCGCCCATTTGCCATTTCAAGCATGGGGAGAAACATGGCTTGATCTTCGGCAAACTCAAGCCATGATCCATCAGGGCGCAAAAAGTCTGCTTTTTCTATTTTCTTAAATACCCAGACCTTCCAAGTACGGGGGTGGAGAGGATAAAAGGGCTCAAGTCTATAAGCGCTTTTTCTAATTATTCTTTTGGGGTAGGGAATATTTGTGTACTCTTTGATAAGGTGAGAGGATCGCGAGTATTCTTCACCGCCCCAAAGAAGACATTCTCCGTAGGTGAGCAGGCAATTTGGATTTTGGCGATAGATCTTAGAAAGATGGGCGAGCACGTTGTCGTTAAATAACCAATCATCTCCATCTAAATTGAGGACAACTGCATCATCATTTTCAGTACATTCATGGAGCATTTTGTAAGCATTATACACAGAATGTCTCCTTTCTTTGTTGAACTTCACAGTGTGGTTTTTAAGTTTTTTAATGATGTGAGACTTTTGTTTTCTGGTATAGTTAGAAAAATCATCTATAAATAAAATTTTGAAGTTTTTATGGGTTTGGTTAAGCACGGATTCAACACATTTGTCAAAATACTTATATGAATTCCATGAGCGGATTAGTACATAGAAAAAGATTTGGCTTTTCTTCTGAGACACGCTTTATTCTAGCACTCTTTTTTTTCACAAGCCTACTTCTTTTGACAGGAATAGTAAGTAGTTTAAGGATTGCCGTTCTTTTGTTTGGTTTAGTTTCTTTAGTTTTAACTTTGCGTACGAAGAATGTTTTTATCTCTCTGTTTCTTGTCTCCATCTTTACTTTACCTTTTTTTAATCCAAACAAATATTACACAGTACTTGCAATAAGAGGGCTAAAATTACTGGTCGAGTTCAGAGGAGATTACTTATTAGGGTACGGAGTAAATATTTCAAACATATTTATTTTTCTTTCAATGGTGGCGCTCGTTAGGGAGAGAGTTTTGAAAAGGGGACAAACCTCCACAATCTTTACTAGATCTCTTAAACTAATAATTTTATCAGCTGTCGCCTTTTTTGTAGTTGGCTTGGGTGCATCCCTCAAATATTCACCTTTCCCAGAAGCCTCCATAATCTGGCTTTTGCAGTATATGCAAGTTTTCGTTTTAGCTTTTGCCGTGTTTTATTTTTTTGCCAAACATAAAGAAAAATTTTCCCTGGTTTTTGCCACAATATTTGCCTCTATTTCGCTTCAAAGCATAATTAGCCTCTGGCAGTATTTACGCCAGTCATCTGTTGGTTTGCCAATCGAGTTTACGAGAATAGCTTCATTTTTTGCTACTGGCTTGGATGAAATAAACACCCTTTTTAGAGTTTCCGGAACCTTTCATTTTGCTAACCAGCTAGCCCTTATCATGCTTACCATGATAATTTTGCTCTCACCTTATGCTTTAAGGGCAAAAAACAAGCTTTATCTTTTTGGTTGTTTTTTGGGATTTACCATCATTGTTTTAACCCAAAGTCGATCGATTTGGATAGCCACCATTCTTGCTGTGGTTATATTTCTAAGAGTTTATAGAAAGGATATTGGCCAACTAGTTAAAAAACTGGAGGGAAAAAGGTTGCTGTTATTTGGTGCAGCCATTTTTACCGTTTTATCGTATATCGTTATTCCAAGAATACTTTTAAGTTTCAATGTTTTTTATGAAGGTGCCGGTATTCCAATTAGACTGAGAATGATTAGGGAAGCAGTCGAGGCTATCCGACTTAATCCCATTATAGGTTACGGCGTGGGCACAAACGAGTATCTATTGCATTCGATGTTTCCCAATGGGGTAATGGCCGTTTTTCCCGCCGCTATTCACCTCGGGTTTCTTCAATTAGCTCTTGAGGTGGGTATCCTTGGGTTAACATTTTTCTTAATTCCGCAGATATACGTTTTGAGAAGACTGTTTGGAAGAACCCTAACAAATAATAAAAGAGGCGCTGGTTTAGATTATACATTCTCATTTATAGTTGGGTTATCTGTCTTTTTTGTCTATTATCTATTTCAACCGCACGTGGGGATTGTGGAATTTCCATATTTAGGTCTTATCTTGGGTTTTGGCATAATATCTATATACCCTAAGCTTTAGAACTCGATGAAAAAACCTAAACACATTTTTATTGCCTTAAGTTTTACTTTAGCTTTAATAGCTGTCCGATTTATTTTCTTTAATCCAGCCGGCTGGTGGAGGTTTTCGACTGAAGAGGAAACATACCTCTCTCCGAAACTTTACAAAAACCTTGTTGTTTCTGGTAATCAAAACGGCGAGCTCTTTGCCGTTGAAAAACGAACAGGCGAGCAAAAATGGAAATATAAGACAGAACACGAGATATCTTCTCAAATTACAATTGAGGACGAAAAAGTTCTATTTACTACCACAGATGGAATTCTTATTTCTCTTAATGCAAAAACTGGGGAAGAGAAGTGGAAGTTTGAGAAAGAGAATAACTACGCCTTTTACTCAAACCTTAAAGTTCACAAAAATTTAGTTCTTGTAGGGGACGCGGGTGGTACTTTGTATGCAGTAAAGGTTGCCAATGGAGAATTGAAATGGAAGTTTGATTCAGAACCTATTGTTACGCGAACGGACGTTACCAGTGAATCGGGCTGGAATTGGTTTGTTTCTTATAGAATCAAGGGGGATACAGTCTTTTTTGCAAGTCGAGACGGAAATTTGTATGCCCTTTCGGCAAAAAGCGGTACCTTAAAATGGAAATTTGATTCGGGTAGCCCTGTCTCAAGTTCTCCCGAATTTTTGGGTAAAATGGTTTTTTTTGGAAACAAAAATGGTGACAGTTTTGCCCTCAATCAAAAAGACGGCGAACTGATTTGGAAAGAGACTGGCGATGGTGATAGCCTAACTTGCACCCAGCCTCATAAAAGAAGTTTCAGCCCGGTTGTTAAAATCCCTTGGGAAATACTTCATCTTTCGAGCAGCTTCGTAATAGAGGTTTATGAAAATGGAGATATTGTCAAAAGAAGGATTGCAAATGCAGAAGAGCAGTGGAGAATAAAGACGGGAAACAAAGGCATTTCATGCCCAGTTAATTGGTTTTCTGCTTTTTATTTTGTTGATGGCCAGGGAGTTTTGCGAGCGCTAGACGAAGAGGATGGTAAAGAATATTGGACAGTGAAAACGACCGGTCCCATAAGAGCTCACCCCAGACTTTCATATAGACCCGTATCTTTTACTTTTTCCCCCTTGAAGCTATTTATCAACTCTCCAATATTGTTTCTTGGTAATGAGTATGGGAGATTTTATGCCATTAATGCAAGGACGGGCGATGAAATTTGGAAGCTTGATGTCTCTGGAGGCATTTATAGCCCTCCGGCAAAAGACAAAACTCACATTTATTTTACCAGCACAGACGGAGGTTTATATAAAATGCAGGCACTATCAGGAAAACTCAATAGATGGCTGAAAAGTGTTAAATTCAACGTCACCCAAAGTAGACAAAATGTCGGCAGCCATCAAATAATTGAGCTAACAATTACCCACGATGACGAATGGTACACAAATCCATGGAAAGAAGTGCAGGTTCAGACCGATTTTATCCACCAGTCCCACCAGTCAGGAGACAAGATTACTATTCAGGGATTTTATTATGACAGGAATACTTGGAAGGTCAGGTTTAATCCGCCTGAAAAAGGGGAATGGGAATGGAATTTAGAGTTTAAACTTCCCGATAAGACCTTTACCGATTCAGGGAAATTTAAAAGCGAGACCGATACACGCGGGGCCTTTCTTAAAATCAGTGAACAAAATCCCAGAAGACTGACTTTGGATAACGGAGAAATTTTTAACGGTCTAGGGATTCAAGATGCTATTAAAGATTATAATCACAATGGAACACCACTTGATGACTGGGCTATTGGAGACGACAGAGATAAAATAATTGATCTACAAACTTATTTGGCTACACAAGACACAAAAGGTGGATTCAACCTTTTCCGCTTTGGTCTAAATAATGCGTCGTCATTCAGTTTTTGGAATGGGATTGGCGTCTACAACAAATATCCTATTCGTCAAGGTAAATGGGCTGATACATTCATTCAAGCACTAAAAGATAATAATTTTCAAGTTTGGATAACGCTTTTTGGCAATAACACACTCTTTGATAGAAGCATGGGCTTCATGAAGAAGAAAGCCCTCCAAGATTATATTGAATATGTTGTTGCTCGATACGGGGCGTATGTTAGTGTTTGGGAGATAGTAAATGAAGCCTATGTGACTGACGAGGCTGTTAATTTTATGGCTAATGAGATTAAAAAACTTGATCACGAGAAACGGCCAATTAGTATAAGCTGGGAACTCCCGGATCTAGAGGAAATAGACATAATTTCTCCCCACTGGTATGAAACCGAGGAGATAGGGGTATCAGACCTAGCTATCTTAGAACGGATTAATAAATACGAGGAATACCAAAAGCCGATAGTCTTTGGTGAACAGGGAAACAAAGAAGAAAATTGGGATGAAACCTCGGCCGAGCGTATGAGAATAAGAAGTTGGACTGCCTTTTTCAACGAGGCAATACTTATTTTTTGGAATCAATCAGGCAGAAAAAATTATCTTGCCCCATCAGTGGGCAACGCAAATATCTTTATTGGAGAGGAAGAGAGGAGTTATATGAAGATATTGCAAGATTTTACAAAAAACACAAGCCTTACAGCAAAAAAAGTGTTTTTGCCGATTAGCAATACGTCGGTCAGATCTTATGGCTTGGAATCAGAAAAAGAGCTACTTGGATATTTTTTCCATTACACTAATCAAAACAATCCAACCTCATTTAATTTCAAACTTACATTGCCCAGGCAGAGCCTGCTTACCTGGATTGACCCGGCAACAGGAGAGGTTATTAAAACCAGTAGACTGCCAGCGGGGCCACAGACGATATCCTCTCCCGCTTTTTCAATCGATTTGGCGCTTAGGGTATACTTTGATAGATGAAAGCAATTAAAAGAGTGCTAAAAAAACTTACCTATTTTGACATTGCCCTTATTGTTCTTCTGGCTATTTTATTTTTGGGGTTCTTTTTCTTCTTTTACAGAAAGGCAGAATACGCAAATATTCGAGTCAAAGTAACTGATCAGGAAGTACTTTACGCAAAGACCCTGCCGGCCACCTGGTATGCAAACCAATTTGTGGTTGGAGATGTCGAGAGAGATGCTTTAGGCAGAGTGATTTCTGAAATTACAGGAATTGAAAAGTTTAATGTAAGAAGTGACAAGAAAGCAGTTTACCTTGATCTTCGAGTCCGTGCCACTTACGATACAAGAACGAAATTTTATTCTGCCCGTGGCAGACCCCTTATTTTTGGAACACCAGTAAGGTTTAATTTTTCAAAAGTTACTTTTGATGGAATTGTTACCGAGTTTCCTAATTCAGAGGCACAAGGGGACCTTGAAGTAACAAACACAAAAATGACTGCTTTATTAAGAGGAATAGAACCCAAGAAGACAGAACCGGCTGTTTTGGAGGCGGTGAAGGTGGGGGACAAAATTTATGATTCAAATGGTAATGTTTTGGCAGAAGTTTTGGATTTGGAAATTAGGCCTGCAGAGAGAGTAACGGTAACTTCCTGGGGAGAACTTTTGCTAAGATATGACCCACTTTATAAAGACGCATTATTTACATTAAATATTCGAACAAAGATTCTTGATAATGAACCGTTTATGTTTGACAACCTACCGCTTAAAATTGGAGAAGAAGTGCCTTTGAATTTCGAAGACGTTAGTTTCTTCCCTGTTATTATCGACGTCTTTCCTTAATTACTTAAACTGGCCAGCAACCCTTTAGCTGTTTTCTCCCAACTATGTTTTAATGCAAGCTTATGCCCTTTTTGATGAATTATATTCTTTTGACGATTTGAGAGATTGAGAACAGAGTTAAGTTGTTCTGAAAGAGCTTTTGGTTTTGTATTTTTTATAACAAGGCGTTTGTCTATGTTGGGTAGTATTTGTTTTACGCCACCGACTGGAGTGCTTACAAAAATCACCTTACTGGCTAGGGCTTCAAGCATGATAAGGGGGAAATTTTCTTTTTTAGACGCCAAGACGACAAAGTCGCTTACTGCATAAATGTTAGCCACATTTTTTTCGCCAGAGAGCCACATAATATAATCAGATATTTCCAGTCCTGTTATTTGTTTTTCTAACTTTCTTTTATATATTTTTTCGTCTTTTGTATCTTCCTTGGGATAGGCAATCAAAAGCAAAATATTGGAAATTTCATTTTTGAGAAGGCTAATAACCGGAAACAGTCGGTCAACCCTTTTTTCTTTATTTAGTCTTCCTATGGCCAAGATTACTTTTCCATTTCTGTCAATATTGTATTTTTTTCTTAAGGCAAGTTTTGTTCTGAGCAAGACAGGTTTAAAAACCTTTAAGTCCACACCGTTGGAGATGACGACCATTTTCTTGTCCTTTATCGTCGAGAATTGTTTTTTAAGAAAGTTTTTGGAATAGTTGGATGGAGTAAGGATAAGATCAACTCTTTTTAAAAAAAACTGATGTAGCCAAAAGGTAACCCTGTATTTTATCCATTGGGTTAGTTTTCCTTCTTTTTCTGGCAAACGGTTGCCGTGGTAGTGAAAGCAGATTTTAAAGTTTGGCCAAGGCTTAAAGAGCGTGGCGGCAAACCCGGCCGTAAAAGTGGTAGTGTAGACCCAATCTGTCTTTCTGTTTAGCAAGATTACTCTTGCCCACTGACTGATACCTGCCAGAATCCAAGAAAAATATCCCAGAAAATCCGTTCTTGAAAGAGGTTCAGAGGAAGAAATTTTTAGTTTTAGAGACTTATTTTTTGAAAGCTCTCTGTAGATTGCTTCAGTCGCCTTCGTTTCACCGCCACGGTTCCTTTCGTAACAAACAAGAATATGTAAATTTTTCTTTTTATCGTTCATTTTTTTGTGGCTATCACCGAGTATCCTTCTTTTGGAACTTTTGCGGATGGCAGGAATTTAATTTCCCCCTTGGGAAGAAGAGCGTTATCCATAAATTTTATATTAGCAAAATTAGCTTTAAGGTAAGAATTTAAATCTTTGGGCTTAATACCGTAGCCCCAAAAGTAGGTTTTTGGTGTCGTTTCGTAAATGTTGACTATAAAAATTGGACTACCTTTTTTAAGAACCCTGCTACTTTCTGCTATGGCAAGGCGCTTTTTATGTATTTGCCAAAAGCTATCAAGGAAAAGGATGCAAGCAGCCTTTCTTTCTAGAAGAGGAATCCCGGTCTCAACGTTGCTACAAACCAAAAGTAAATTATTCCTTTCAAGATAGAGAGTGGCGATAAGGAGAGAAAGAAACGACTTGTCGATTCCAATATAGGTTCCTTGCGGGGCTGGGAATCCTTTGGCCGCAAGCCCTAAAAAATTCCCGATTCCAAAGCCAACGTCGACAAACACCCCTTTTGTCCTTTTTAGTTTCTGAACGAGTTGGTAGGCCAGATGGATATCATCTCTCTCTTCCCGCACTATCAGGTATCTAAACCAGTCTCTTGCTGGTCCAGTAAATTGCAAAACTCTGAGAAGTATAGGCAGAGGAAGGGCAGCCTTTAAATACCTTTTTGCAAGATAGGCCCCAAGGACGATTGTTTTGTGGGTCTTGGCTGAGTTGGTTAAACACTCCCAGATTGCCCTTGCAAACATGGCCCTTTTGAGAAAATTTACAGCCCGCCTTCCTGTTTGCCTATCGTCTTTCAGTAAATAGAGTATACCTTCAACGATTGGATACTCATCGCAAGTGCATTTGGCAATACCGAAAGATTTATTGTCCTTTTTAAAAAACCTAAAGGTTAGTGAACATTGGCAGTAAGGGCAAATGGTAAAAGTTTTCATTAGCATAATATATACTACACTTGATGCTAAGTATAACTTGTATTGTCCCTTCGACTTGCACGAAACGAGTCTATCCTTATCTTTCCAAATGCATCAGTTCTCTATACGATTCAGCCAAGCTGGCGGAAGTAGAAATATTCATAATTGTTGTTACAGAAAACCGAAATCCTGTCGTCAGGTCTTTAAGGAGACAAATTGGCAAATTACTATCAATTGGCAGAAAGGTAGGTTTTGCCAAAATGAATAATTTTGCCATCAAGAAAAGTTTTAGTTTAGACAAATCTGATTATCACCTTTTAATAAACGACGATGCCTGGGTTGATAAATTTTTTTTTAAGGTTTTTAAGGATAAAATAAAAGGGAAAGACCCTGATATTTTTGTTCCTTTAATCTATGCCTCAGATGGGAAAACAATAGACTCTTTTGGCATTGAGTACTTTACTTCAGGTTATGCTAGAAATGCCCTTTCTTTTGATATCGAGACCACCCTGGCACCGGCTGCTTGCGTTCTTATCAAAAGCTCGTTTTTGAGAAAAATAAAGAGGCTTTATGGTTTTTATTTTAATGAGATTCTTAACTCATATTTGGAAGATGTTGAATTATCCATAAGAGCAAAGGCTCTGGGTGGAAAGATAGTGAAAGAGAGAAGTGTGAAGGCCTATCATGTAGGTTCCCTGTCATTTGGCAAAAAAAGCTATTTTGTCATGTATCAGACATATAGAAATATCCTTTGGTTGATACTTTTGACTTGGCCATTCAAAAATATTCTCAAAAATATTATTAGCATAATTCTGGTTCAAGGATGGGTGATGTACTACAGTACGCGAACCTGGGGACCAGTGTTGTATTTTAAGGTGATTTGGGAAACTTTCACCCACTTACCCAAACTCTTGAGTTTGCGAAAGAAAATTCTTTCTGTCTACTCAAAAGATTTTAACTTCCAAACGCTTTTTTCCAAGTATGCCTTCCGAACCTATCATGGAATTACGATTAAAATCTAAAAACAGGCGATTAAAAGTGGCCATCGTCCATGACGTTTTGATTGAATATGGTGGGGCTGAAAGGGTTTTGGAAGAATTTCTTGGTATTTTTCCAAAAGCTGATTTATACACTTTGTATTTTAACAAGAAAGACTCTGTCATCTATAAGACTTTTAACCGATTTCAACCCCGGACGTCTTTTCTTCAATCTATCCCAGGGCTGCCAAGATTGAGACAGTATTTTTCGGTTACTAAGTTTGTCTCTTGGCTTTATTTTTATTTACTCAATTTATCAAGCTACGACTTGGTTATCTCCTCTTCTCATTCGTTTAATTCAAAGATTGTAAGAAAAGGCCGTGGTGCCTATCACCTTTGTTATTTACATTCGCCGCCCAGGTATCTGTACAAAGAAATTAACGAGATTGCCTGGATTAAAAGATTCCCCTTCAACTTTTTCCTATTTCCCTTTTTTGCTTTTTTGAGGTTTACAGATAAAAGGGCGGCCAAGCATCCTGATGTGATTGTCGCTAATTCCCAAGAAGTTAAAAAAAGGGTGGCCAGGTATTACGGGCGCGAGGCGGTAGTTATTAATCCACCGGTGCGTCTACCAAAGAAGATAAAAACAAAAAGAGAAAAAGGCAATTATTATTTATTCCTCTCAAGACTTGTTCGTCAAAAGGGGCTTGAACTTGCCATTAAAACCTGTACAAAGCACAAGCTTCCTTTGTTGGTGGGTGGAGAGGGTTACTTGAGAAAGCGCTTCGAAAATATGACCGGCCCCTCAGTGACTTTCTTGGGTAGACTGAATAATGGGGAGGTACAGAAGGTGTATACCGGAACCCGAGCCCTGATTTATTGTGCTGTTGATGAGGATTTCGGACTTGTTCCAATTGAGGCGATGGCTCATGGAGTTCCTGTCATTGCTTTTAAAAGTGGGGGAGTGAAGGAGACGGTGGTCGACGGAAAAACCGGGATATTTTTTGAAAATTACACCCCTTCTAGTCTTTTTAAGGCCATCAAAAAATTTGAGAGACTTTCCTTTGATCCGAAGGTCTGCCGAGCCCAGGCCAAGAAATTTAGTCAAGAAAAGTTTAGGCAGAAAATCCTTGAATGTCTAATTAAACTAAAAACTGACTAACTGGTAGAATTAGGATTGTGATTAACTCTATGTCTAACCTAAAAACGATATCAATAATTGGAGCAAGGGGCTATCCAGCAGAGTTTGTAGGAACTAGCGGGCTGGAGGTATATCTAGAAAAGACGGTCGACGAACTTTTAAAAATCAATAAAAATTACCGCTTTATTATTTATACAAAAGTAGGTTATCAACCTAAAGAAATTTCTTTGCCAAGAAAAATTTTAGTGAAACCACTGCCCACCATCCGATCAAAGGTTTTCGAATCGGTAATCTATGGTCTTTTTGCCTCATTTTTAGCCGCTTTTGATAGTTCAAGCATCATTTGGTACCACGGTGTTGGGCCAGCTTTTTTTTCTTTTATCCCAAAACTTTTTGGCAAAGAGATTATTTTAACGGTCCATGCCCTCGATTGGGAAAGAGCCAAATGGTCGCCACTTGAGAGAGCCCTTTTCAGATGGGTTGCCAAATTAGTGTTCTTTTTGAAACCGAAAGTTTTTACCGTGGGAAAAAGTTTAAAGAATTTTATTTCAAAAAATTATGGAATTGATGCAATCTATGCTCCTCCCGGTATAATTTTGTCTCTCGGCAAAGTTTCAGCTTATTATCTTAAAAAATTTGGTCTTAGAAAAAATTCCTACCTTCTTTTTTTAGGCCGCCTGGTTCCTGAAAAAAGGGTAGAATGGTTAATAGAAGCGTATTTAAAACTGAAAGGCAAGCTTCCTAATCTAAAACTTGTGATGGCTGGTGGTCATGGGAATCTACCTAAATACGAGAAGGAGCTGAAAGAAAAATACACAAATGCCGACATTATTTGGACTGGCTATATTTTTGGGGAGGAAAAAATGTCACTGCTTTCTTTCTGTCGGTGCTTTGTCCTACCATCAGAACTTGAAGGGGGTAATCCACTTAGTTTAAGGGAGGCATTGGTTGCAGGAAAAATCTGTGTTGTCACTGATGAGGCAATGGATGAATTTAAGGACTTGGATAATGTCTTTACTTTCGCAAAAAATGATAAAGAGTCTTTCAGAAAGGAACTTGCAAAAGCGGTAAGGGAAGCAGAAGGGAATATAGGTACAGTAAAAGCGAATTAAGTAATCTGAAAGAATTTTCTTGGGGGAAAACAGCAAGAGCATACTCTGAAATATTTGCAAAATATGCCTAAGAATAGGTTAGATTTTTTAAGACAATTTCAGGGTAATTAGGGAAAGATTTAAAAAGTAACTTAATTTGTGAGGCGTAAATTTTCAAAATCTCCTTCTTTTTTCTACTCATGGATTTTATTGATTTTCGCTTGAATATCAAGTCGAATAGCTTTTTGTTAAGCCAATTTCTAGGTTTTAAGGCATAAGGGTAATCGACATAGTAGATAATTTGTTTTGGATTAAATACTTTTTCTGCCGTTTTTCTCACGATGACATGGTCTACGTTATTACCTATGCCCAATGGAATAACTACTTTGTCAAAAGTCCTCATTCGGTTAAACTTTTTTTCTAACCGTGCCGCAAGATGAGAATCATGAAGCGAAGTTATACCCGAGAATAAATCAGTGTTTTTGGGATATAAAAGGGTATTTTCGTGTATTCGGAATCCACCATCAACAAAGCCCCAGTGGTGCCAGCTTACATCTAGTTTTTGCATGGCCTTGATATCCTCTTTTTTTCTTTGTGTTTCTTGCTCTTCGAGGGAAGAAAAACCAGTTTCTAATAGACGCTCTTTTATCCGATTAATTGAGACATCTGTTTTAAATTGAGTAAAGATAGTAACCACGGTGATTTTAGAATTTTTGTTCTTCCAGTCTAGAATGTGGTCACAGCAGTTAAGAACGACATCATCTAAATGAGGAGAAAACATGACGACCCTTTTCATTTATAATGTCTTTCCACAGCCTTTTCTAAAAAACCCACTTTTTCAGGTACTTCATATTGTAAATTATTATCTATGTACTGCTGGCAGTGCATCTTTGGAAAGGTAAATTTTTGACAATAAGCGAGCGCTTTTTTGGCTTGTTCTTTATCTCCCTCCTTGAAGTAAAAGTTGGCCAGCTCTATGTGGAAATGGCTCAACTCAGGGTCTATATAGATGGCGGTTCGGAAAAGGAGAATAACGATATTAGGCTGGTCATGTTTATAGGCTAGAAGCCCCAAGGTGTATGATGGCTGGGCAAGCTTATAATCCTTAAGGGAGTTATTGTTTAAGCCGTAGATTACCTCGGATATCAACATCAAAGTTAAAAAGGCGAAAATTATGAGGATTATTTTTATCGTTTTTTTGCTACTGGCCATAAAACCCATCCCTTCCCAGTTTATCAGAACATAGACCTCTGTGGGTGACCGCCGCTATAAAAAAGAAGCCGTTCTCTGGCTTCTGGGTATGCAAGATAAAACTAATTAACTAACCCCTCTTAAAACATCCCTTGAGACGTATTCGAATAGGATTAAAAAGCCGAAAGAGAAGTTTAGTGGGGTGGCTTCTGGGATGTAAGGTAAGACTGAGCAATTTCTTTTCATTTGTTTAATAGGTATATAAATACCTTGCTTCTGAAGTGATTACTAGAAAGACAATAGTAAGCATCATTAAGGCCACTTTGTGGATTTTGTTGTTTCCATCAGTAAGTTGTTGCTGGTCTGACTGGTGGTTAGTGTAGAAGGCTCTTCGGGTAGATTTTCAGTATAATAGAAATGGAGCAATTAATCAGAGTCGGTACTGAAGAGGGAGGTGGTATCGCGGTTTCCTTGATTGAAATAGTTGCCAACTTAACCGGTGAAAAGAAAGGTTACAAGAAAGTAAATGACAAAACTAAAAAAAGAAACATTTTGGAAATTGGTGTTGGTAGTTCTTGGCGCTTTTTTGTTTCTGGCAGGACTCGGTATTGAGCTTCTTTTTGTCAAGATTTATGGGTTAGTAGTTGCAGTTTTGTTGCTGAGTTTGGCCTGGGTATGGAAGCGAAAGCTGAAATTACCGCCAGGCATTATTTTATATGTTTTATTTTTGCTTGCTTTTGAAGCAAGCTTGATTTGGAGCCGGAACAGGGGAGTTACTGCTGATCACCTGGTTTCATTTATTGCAGGAGGACTTTTCTGGATAGCTTTTTATAATCTGAGCGATGAATTAAGTAGCCGGCTGGACAAAGTGATAATTGCTTTGGGAATTGCCTTTGGAGGAATGTTTATCGCCAGTCACTATTTTGGAGAAACTTCAATTAGACCCTGGAGTCTTTATCTGCCCTATACGGCTTATTTTAACCACAACAATATCGGTGATTTTTGGGCACTGGTTCTAGTGATAGTTTCTTTTTACTTAATCAAAAAACCCAAGAGGTTTTTG
>Ga0114923_10000555_pt1 | contig 28818 bp, 27 predicted proteins | sample SumtaG_FD_89578 | JGI IMG/M metagenome (GOLD analysis project Ga0114923, IMG submission 89578) | Deep subsurface microbial communities from Indian Ocean to uncover new lineages of life (NeLLi) - Sumatra_00157 metaG | ecosystem: Environmental > Aquatic > Marine > Oceanic > Sediment | place: near... | reverse complement strand
TTGCGTATGCGATTCGGTCTGAAAGGACCAAGTGGAACATATCTACAAAATTTTGTCGAAGGATATCTTCGCGGATCGGGAATAGTTACGGTCTCAAATACAACAGGTCCAAAGAATAAACGAATCATAGTCTATGATATCGACCCAGCACAATTAGAATCGCACTTATTAGGTTCTGAGGTTCTTTCTACTTGAAGGTATGTCCTTAACGAGCGTCAATCCTTCATTCTCGGGGTATCTCGTTTTGAGTAAGTCCAAAACCCCGAGAATCTCCCCTTCCTCTTATGCGTTAAATTAATATCACTAAAAGGTGATAGTGAAAATGGACTTACTCGAGTGATTATTCTTCCTGCATGAAGACTTAGTCGTTTGATTTGTCCAAGGGACAATTTGGTCCCCAAATCCTTGCTCAAACAAGGTGGGTGTGCCGAAAAGAAATCATATTCGTGTGGGAAGGGAAATATAGAGGGATTCCGAAAACAGGGGCTCTCGGCGCGGGAAGGCGCTGAAAGAGTGAGATTTGAACACGACTCAAAAACTACACTTAATTCATTAGCAGAATTAAGGAAGAGAAATACCGAGATAGAGATATCTCGAGGCAATATTGTATTTTCAAAACTTCTAGTGAATAGACTGGTCTTCAAGATCATAGATGCGATTGTGAGTGATCGTTACTTTGGATTGTGGGACACAAGGGGAATCTTACACCCAAAGCCAAACGCGACACAATGGAACTGGTCTCGAAGAGGGTTATATCTAACGTGTTTCTATAGGGAACCAAGGAATAGAGGTCTTGCAGATATTCTTGTGAAATGCACTTCTCAAGAATCATTCGAACGTATTGAGGGGGTGCTTGCTTGAACGATGTCAAGGAATACTCTCTGAGTAGTGTTTTTGACCCTAACGGAAATACCTCTGAGAATGTCTTTTCGATGGGTGAACAATTATTAAGAAGTCATAGTTTCTATTCACCAGGAGCCAGTAAGCGTCATCCAATCTGGGTCTATGGTCAAGCCACAGGTATTTGGACACCAGAGGGCGAAGACCAGATTCGAGTACAAGTGCGCGAGGCTTTGTCAACCTGTTTCAATACTCATATTATGAATGAGATTGTTGCTTACATAAAAGCCGCATCTTACAAACCCGATATCGAATTAGGAGGAACGGAAACTAAGATCGTCTGCGAAAATGGCACTCTGGATATGACGACGGGAGATTTCGAAGAGAGATTCTATCCTGATGAATACCATATCGCGCGGATTCCAGTGACATATGACCCAGAGGCTAAATGCCCACACTTTTTGAAATTCCTTGATGAGGTGACAGCTTCCGCTGATGATCGAGAGGCTCTCATCGAATTCGTCGGTTACTGTTTATTCAAAATATATGTCTACGAAATCATCGTGCTTCTTGTTGGAGAGGGCGCAAATGGAAAATCAATATTGCTCTCAGTTATCAAGAGTTTTCTTGATTCGAAGAATGTATCATCGGTTTCGCCACAACAGCTTGAGAAATCTCGATTTGCTTCTGCTCAACTTCATGGAAAACTAGCTTGTATCTCTGGTGATATTCCGTCACAACCTCTTCAATACACAGGTCATATTAAGACGATAACTGGCGGAGACCTCATTCCGGCAGAGCATAAAAATCTAGCTCCTTTTGATTTTGTGAACCATGCAAAATTGATATTCTCAGCTAATCAAGTGCCTGAAACATGGGACTCGTCAAGGGCGTTCTTCCGACGATTTAGAATAATAGATTTTCCAAACCAATTTTCACCAACTGATAAGAACTTCATTCCGAGAGATCTCTTACTAAAGCAAATTCTTTCTGAAACTGAGAAAAGCGGAATCTTGAATCTTGCACTTGACGGTCTCAAGCGACTTCGAAAACAAGGACATCTAACCGGAGAAACAACCATCGATGAGAAGCGTTCCGAGTACGTCCGTCGTAGTGACCCAGCTCAATACTTCTTTGAGCGATTCTTGACCCATGACACCGAAGCTCCAACCTTGCGGAAATCGGTCCTCTATGATATGTATGTTAAGTATTGTCATTTCATAGGGAAGGTTCCGATTGCAGATACTACCTTTGGAAAGAAGGTCAAACGCCTAATTCCATATGCCGGAGAGAGTAAACCGCGTGAAGGTGACCAGCGGATAACCGTTTGGACAGGGATCGGATTAGATTATGTGTTGTTTGACAATGAAATAAAGTCCGGTCACGGTGGTCAGGGTGGTCATAGGATTTCAGCTATATCCGATTCACAGGGGAGGTTAGATGAATAATGGCGAGCACTTCCGAGACCATGAAACGGAATTGGGAAGACCCTGAGTTTAGAGAGAGAGTGAAGAAAGGGAGCGACCGGTACTGGTCTCAACAGATGAAGAAGCGATTTGCAGAGCTAGCAAAGGGGGAATCCTGAATGTCTGAAGCTCTCAAACCTTTCGTTTCTGAGATCGTCGAAGCGCTGATTCAACGGCTTCGTCAACTAAGTCCTGAAGAGCGCCAGTTGCTTTTAGACTCTCAAGGGTCTCCGCAGTCGCCAGTTGTTGTTGACGACTCACTTCTTTCTCAGTCAAAGGAAGACGACACCGTTGACAGCTAGAAGTATCTGCATCATTGGGTAATCCGCAACTTGGACATACTACAGGTTGTGGTTTTCCATCCTCAGTGTTTTCTATTCCCATTGTCCGCAATTCTGCTCTTGATTGATCCTCTTCTGATAGAATCGCATATACCTTCTCAAGAATGTTCGACCCTGGTTTATGTCCCATCCGTCTTTTAACCTCAATTTCTTTCATAACATTATCTCGTAATAGTTGGGTTGCGCGCGAGAATCGGAATAAGTACAAGGTCAAGGGTTTTCCGTTATTCCTTCCTAATCGTTCCTGATGTTGCTTCTTGAGATAACTTAGTAATGAAGGTGTGTCCACTCTCTTTTTTCTCTGGTTTAAAAATACAGCAGCTGCAGCGTCTTTACGGTGTGAGTGGTCCTTCCAATATTGAGAAAATCTAACAATCGCTTTAGGTTCAATGAGTCTAACAGTACGTCGACTCTGTTCGTTCTTTGCTTGCCGAAATGTAAAGATGAAACCATGTCGGTCCTCTTCAACATCTGAGATGTTCATGTTTGCGAGCTCGTTTGGTCTGCATCCAGTATCCCACAAACAAAGAAAGTATGCACTCAATGATTTGGATTGTGCGTGTTCTGCGATATCGGACACTTCCTCAAGAGTTAGCAGATCACTAGAATGTAATTTCCGTAATCGTTTTGCTGGTCGTTTCTTGAAGAGCTGCTTTAATTCATCATCAATCGTTACACCTCGGAACTGAACCCATAGTCTCAAGACATGTCTTCTAAGATTCATTGTCGAAGGTGCGAGCTTACTTTTTGCCATTACATCAAGAGTAGCTCTAACCTTGGGTTTCTTTAATGTGGGATTGAATCCGTATTTCTTTCGCATATTCTCTAATTGTCTGAGATAGTGTACAATCGTACGATCTCGTATTGCTACATCCGAGTGCCCCCGTAACCAGGTGACAAATTCAGGATAGCTCGGATTTCTTGTTTCATATTCGGGTAATGTATATTTGCTCATGGTTGTCAGCCAAGAATAACAGTACAACAGTCACATATTAGCGTTCTGGTTAACCACGAATCTTATCCGAACTTAACCAAGGTTAGCAAGGTTAGGGGTTGCTATATTGTCTTGTAATACTGGGGAGTTACTTGCAAAGATCCTCATCTTCTGATTACCAAATTTTCGGGAATATTCGTCCAGTTGTCTTCATGTATTCTTCATAATCAGAACCAAACTGTTCAATCATCATTCGTTCTTCATCCCTCATTCTTGCGTATGTGAGAGGAACTCCGAATATAGAAAGTAGAAAGAGTGGTATGTTCAATGTGAGAATTACCTTTCCCAAATTGAAGATATTGTGAGCTGAATAGAGAGGGTGTCTGACTCTACTGAAAGGACCAGATGTTATCAGTGCTTGTTCATTTTTGGTTTCAAGGGCATACGAATAGGATTTTCCAAGTGTCTGATGAACCCACGCAGCTATTGGAATTGATAGAAGAAGCACAAATAGTCCAACCCATCTGGCAAGTTCTGGAATCATCAGGAAATTCAACGACAACCAGAAGGGATTGATAACGTAGAGGATAGCAACAGCAATTTCAATTGGAGCCATTATCACAATTGCAACACCCGTCCACCCTTCTTGGCTCATCGCTTCTCGACGTTCTGCTCGCGTTCTACGTTCACTAGGATCACTAGTTTTTCTAATGTAGTATCCTCTCACACTCCAGAATATGATGGCTGAAATCACATAGAGAACTGCGAATAGAAACTCATCAGCCAATTTTGATTCATCCACTACGTCTTTTCATTTTCTTCAGGTTTTGGAGCTACTTCTTCCACTTTTTCTTCTGGTTCTGCAGGAGTGAATACTGCTGCGGCATCTCCATTCTTCTCCGCTGTTGTAGTATGATAGAGGCTTTCTGATGATGTCTTTCTGAATTGAGTTACTGCGGTCCATGTTGCTGATTTATCAGCTAAGGATCTAAGTCCCTTTACCTTGAACATAACGAAAGCTGAAATCATAATTAGAATGATGTTCATTGCTAGTAGTGCAAAGGAACCAACACCTACACCCATTATAGCAGAATTGCCTACTACTAAACCCAGAACTACCATCATTGATGCATTTACTGCTGGTGGCATAAGTGCAGCTGAAATAGCAACACCAACTAGTGATGACATGTCGCCTTTTGTAACTGAAACCGCAACTGCAGCTCCTGAGAATACTGCTACTCCAACATCCAATGCTGAGAAACCCGCACGTCTGGTTATCTCTGTGATATTGAGGATATTCAATCCTCCTTCTCCAACATCAGTTACGATGGTTGTCAGCATATTTGGATCAAGTAAAGGCATGACTAGCGCCATCACTACTCCGACTGAGAGTGACAAAGCAATACCAATCACTTCATTCTTTGTTCCCTTCATGAAGAGTTTGTCATCCTTAACTACATAACCAAAAGCTATAGCAAGCATTGGACCCATTAATGGACTCAATAGCATAGAAGCAACAATGATTGTAACGTTGTTCTGAATTAGACCGAATCCTGCCATGACTGCTGCTAAGATGATAAAAGCAATGTAATCAAAACTCAACGATGACTGCTTTTTCACATTTTCATAGATCTCTTCAACAGCAAGAGTGGCATCTCGTTGTATCTTCTTATCGTTCTCTTTCTCTTCAGACTCTCTTGGAAGGGATGCTTTCAGGTCGAGAATGTCAACAAATCCATACTCTACTCCAACACCTCTACTCTTGAGTCCCTCGATTGTTTCGTAAACAGAATCGTCAGGAATTCTGAACTGAAGTACGATGGCGTTATCCGCGTTGAACTTCATGACGTTCTTGATATTAAGCCCGTCAAGAAGAAAATCGAATACCACCTCTGTCTTTTCGTAGGGGACAGTAATCTGTACCTGTTTCACACATACAGCTCCGTAGTACCGTCAGACCCGCTGGAGTGCCTTTAAGGATTTCTGGGTAAGCGATTTGTAACCGTTGTATTACACTTAATACCTAGATATTGCGTTTGTAGCTCTAGCGTCATGCTTTTCTTTGGAAGTTATCTGTCTGAAAACTCAGTGACGACCAATGGGTGTCTTTGAGATTCTTGTAGCATGGTTTGCACTTTCCTTGACTGGTGCTCTTGCTCCCGGTCCTTTGTCAGCGGCCGTAGTTATGCAGAGTAGCAAACATGGTCGTCTACATGGAATTTTGCCAATGGTTGGTCATGCAATAGTCGAAGTTGGCATCATTGCTGCTATTATCATCAGTGTACAAGCTCTCACTCTGGCACCACTCACGATTAATTTGTTGGTAGGTTTCGGTGGAATAGTAATTATCCTGTTTGGATTTCTTGCTCTTCGTGAGTATAGGTACAAAGAGGAAGTGGAGAAGAGAGAAGAGTCGAAAATGACTGCTTCATCAGTACTCGAGGCAACTACTCAGGGTGCTGCAGTCAGTCTCCTAAGTCCCTATTTCCTTCTTTGGTGGTTTGGGATTGGACTGGCGAATGTTACATTACTTGTTGGGACTCTACAGGTTGGAGTAGGGACAGTCTTTCTTGCAGGTATCCTGATCTATGTTACACACGTTTCAACCGATTTCTTGTTTAGCGCCGTGTTAACTTTAGGTACAGATGTAGCTACAAAGAAAGCAAAGATTGGTGAAATCAACTGGGTGAGTGTTTTCATTGGAGTTGTGCAGATAGTACTAGGTGCATGGTTTGTGCTTCTCGCAGCACCCGGCCTCATTGCAGCATTCAGTTGACACAGAACTCTTTAGGACGTTTCATTTTCTTAGTCCTTGGTGTTTCTATGGCCAAGATACTTGTTACAGGTTTCGAACCCTTTGATGGATTTGACATCAACCCTTCCGAAGAGGTTGCTAAAGCAGTTAATGGCAAAGAAATCGATCAACACTCTATTGTTGGATTGGTACTTCCACTTGATTACAAGAATGCACTTGGAATCCTTGACAAGGCTCTAGAGAAACACAAACCAGACTATGTATTATGCTTGGGCCAAGCTAACAGGGCAGTAATCACAATAGAACGAATTGCCATCAATGTTCTCAGCACGAAGAGACCTGACAACTATGATAATACTCCAGAAAGCGATGTCATCAACTATGAAGGCCCAGCAGCATACTTTGCAAATCTTGAGCCACAGGTACTAGTCCAAATTCTGAAAGATAAAGAAATTCCGGCTGAGATCAGCTATTTTGCTGGAGCTTATGGCTGCAACTGGCTTCTTTACAATATCATGCAACGAATAGAGATTGGCAAACTGAAGGCGCAAGCAACTTTCATTCACCTGCCTCCAATTCCATCACAAGCGATACAGAAAGATATGATGTCCCTTGCAACGATGCCATTAGAGATGCTGATTGAAGCCCTGGTGGAAATTATCAAATTTCTTGATTAGAGATTAGTCCTATCTCGGTCCCAAAATATCTGAAAATGACGAATCCAATCAACGCAGCAAGTATGGTTGCCACAACTCTTTCGAGGATCATCAATGGGAAGATTAGAGCAAATGTAAAACCTATGCCAACTGCAGGGAGATCAAGTATGAAAACTGATCCCATTGCCATCATTGAGTGATCTAGCATTGCACCCACGAACATGAAGGGTATCAATTGGAGATATTTGGACACTCCAGTGCGATTCCAATTAAACTTGATTTCTTTGAATTGAAGAACCAAGGCTATGACTGCTGCAAGCATGTAAGGAAGCATAAACCACCATGCTTCGTATTTGAAAATCTCGAACAAGATGATGATTACCAAGAGATACACTGCAGTTAGCAAGGGTCCAATCTTTGTTTCACCTTTGAAGAGGAGGCCTGTGAATAATCCTGCGATTGCAGGTCCTAGAATAGTGGGTGGTAGAAATAGAAAAACTCCACCACCAAATGGAGGAAGAACGAATGTTCCAATTATGCCTGCTATGAAACCGTAGGCAAATCCTCTAACCGACCCAAGGATAAACCCAAGTAAAGGGGCTATACACACTGCGAAACTAAGAGCGCTCGAAACTCCTCCTGCTCCAATGAATGTACTCATTGGAATAACAGCCAGGATTGCATAGAGGGCAATAAGGATGACTCCTACGGAAATTTTTCTTGTTTCTCCTGAGGGTTCAATCAATTCCATTTCTTGATTTGTGGTTTCTTCAGGCAATATTCAACCCGCTCCGCTCAACGTCTGCAAATTGAATTCCTTATCATGCTTGTGGTTTGATAGATTGGTCCTAGAAGTTTGTTTCTTAACGTCTTCTGATTAGAACATAAATTACAGATATTCCAAGAATTGACACTACTCCTACGACAACAGGCAATGGAACATCTACTCCTGTGGTTTGAGTTGTTGTTGAGGATGTGGTGGTTGTGTTAGTATTTTGATTGTTGATTATTATGGTAAGGTGCTCTCTTGTTTCCTGCCCAAAGCTATCAAGCAGGACAAATTCAAATAGCAATGAAAGCTCATCGATATCCATCAATCCTCCGTTCTCGTTGACGTATTTTTCAGTAATAAGCGAAGGAACATACAGACGGCCATCCTCCCCATTTTCTACATCAAAATCCTCCCAGAGTATCATATCATCAATTTCTTCTGTAGATTGATTTAGAAAATATCCGATCAAAACCACTGATTCAATATCGCTTTCGTCTGTAACATTGATTTCAAAATCTATAACGGATTCATTTAGAGTGAGCTCATGCTTTAGTTCATTGTAGTTTGGATGTATAATTTGAATTGATGGTCCTACCATATCCCTGTGTATTGAATATTCAAATATGGGGAAATATGTATCATGTTGAATTCCAAGACTGAGATTAAGATTCGCCGCATCAATGTTGGCGTTCCCTAGTGAAGACCATGTTTCATTTCCAAAGAAATAGGTTGAATTAGACCAGATTGCATACTGAACGAAATCACCCTCAGGGGTCTGAATGACCTTTTCGTGATTATCTACGGTTCCATAGTGAGGTTCGATACTAGATTCACCTTCAATCTCTGTAAGGTTGAACACAACGATGATGCCAGGATTTGGATTCTTCCACCAAATTTCAAATGAAAATCCAAAATTCAAAGGTTGAGTTTCTGTTGTATTTGGAAAGAAGTATCTCCAGAACATTTCCTGACCATTTACCCATAAAGACCCATTATCCATTACACTTGCATTTGAAGGGGGTGCCTTGAAAGGTGGATTATCGGCAGAAACAATAGTTTTGCTCTCAATAATCCTGCTTTCTGGAAGTTCTTGGTGTATAGGAGTGTAGTTGCCTAGAACAAGACCAAGCAACAACAATGTTGTGAAGATGACTATTTTTTTCCTCACATCTTTCCCTCGGTATTTTTCATTTGATTGGAACTAAACTGGATAGAAGTCCCAGAAATGAGTGAATTTCCAATCATTTCCCACCTGCTTGTCACCTCTTAGGTCATCAAGCTCACCATTATCGAATGGGTAGAACCAGAGATCATTGCTCTTATTGATCGTAATCAGATCTGGCTTTCCAGGAGTTCTCCAATGACCGACGAGATAGGTCCAGTCATCTCTGAAATCCTTGTCAGATTCCCATTGTTTATCATTAGTGAACGTAAAGTGGTCCTTCTTTGGATTCGGTCCAAATGGATACAGACGTAATCTCTTGTCCCTGTAAGCTAGCATGTCTGGAGTTCCATTCCCCAACCATTCTCCCATGAGAAGGTACTCGTAATGTTTAGTTTTGAAGTCATCACCGACTTTGTAATTTCGTTGCCTGTAGAATGTTTCACCATTAAATTCAAAGACGACGAGGTCTCCATTATCCTTTCTAACTAGAATATCAGGAGTATCTCCACCACTCCAATAACCCGGATAGATATCTGGAAATTTATTCTTTCCAAAACCTTTACCTACTTTTTCTTTGCGACCTAAATCTTTGAAGTCCTTTCCATTCCATGGATACAGACGCAGGTCACCATCTTCGTCACGAACAAGAAGATCAGATGTTCCATTGTTGGTCCACTCTGCGACATAGTATTCCCAGGTCTCTTTGAAACCCTTGCCAACTCTATCTCCGGTTCCTCTATGCAAGAAGGTTTCTTCTCTAAATGGGTAGTATTTGAGGTCTCCATCCTCTTCTAAGACAACTAGGGAGTCTCCTCCACCAATCCTTCTTCTATGGGCTGGAGCTACTCCCGGAGTCCAGTAACCTGGTAGATATTTCTTAAAATGCCAATCTCGACCGACTTCTTTCCCTGTTTTCTTTCCTCTTGGTGGATAGAATTTGTATTTTCCATCATCAAAGAAAAGTGGATACCATTCCAAATTTCCGTTATCTTTTCTAACAATTAGACCAGGCAATCATAAGCCTCCATTGAAACACATTGAAACTTCACTGATATTTCTTTGGTAGATTCATTCTGATATCCCAATTGCAATCATTTTTGTGTGAGATACGTTTGCACTGCTTTAGTGGAATTCATGAATTGTCCTCATATTATCCGATTATCTGACGTAACAATGAGTTTCGGTAACAAAATCCTTTTTGAGAATTTCAATCTAGAACTCGTTCACAATGAGGTTGTTGGATTAACTGGATGTTCAGGTTCTGGAAAAAGCACTATTCTACGAATAATCGTTGATCTCCTGACACCCCATTCTGGAGATATTACTGTCATGGGAAAACCGATTTCTGATTGGGATTCTCGTGAACTAAGACGGACTCTGATTCTTGTTCCACAAGAGAGTCAGATGTTCACTGGAACTGTGAGGGATAATCTACTATGGGGTTTGATTAGACAAGGAGAATCAATTGATGATGATTCACTCTATGAAATTCTTCGCGAGGTAAACCTAGATTCTATGAATCTTGATGATGATGCGAGTCTTCTGTCTGGTGGCGAAAAACAACGTGTAGCCATAGCTCGTGCGCTTGTAATGAATCCAAAAGCACTGCTGCTGGACGAACCGACTTCTGCTTTAGATGATGTGTCTGCAATAGCAGTTGAGAATGTTCTCAATGAGGTAATTCAGAAACGTCAGATTGGAATTCTCATAGTTACCCACAACAGAGAACAGGCGCAGCGATTTACGTCACGAATAATCGAGATCGAAAATGGTCAGGAGGGCAATTGATGCAACTAGATTTGACATTCCTTCAAGTCATCTGGGAGTCAATCCCTGAAGACATTCAGATTGCTCTCGGACGCTACGTAGTTGCTCTCGTTCTTCTAGCTGCACTACTCATTATCACTAAGTGGCAGAATATTCGAATTGGAAATCAACTGATCATAGGGACAATTCGGGGTACCATTCAGATTATTTTGATGGGTATGATTTTGGTTTACATTTTCAATCTAAGTGACCTACTCATCATGTTTGGGATTCTTGCGTTTATGGCCACATTCGCGGCGTATACAGCCGCAACGAATCTCAAAAGGATACCGGGTGTCTTTAGGGTTACACTTCCTGCATTGATTGTTGGACCTATTGCAGTGATGGCTGCCAGTGTACTTCTTGGAGTAGTTGAGCCAGTAGGTGAATTCGTAATTCCAATGGGTGGGATGGTAATTGGAAATGCTATGACCCTCGCAACATTGGTTATTGATCGTATGTGGTCAAACGCTCAGAAACAAAGAAGTTTGATTGAAACTGCTTTAGCATTAGGCGCAACACCATTTCAGGCTGTTGAAGAAACAATTCGTGAATCGATTGAAAGTGGATTGCTGCCCAACATCACTAGGTATGCATCATTGGGTATCGTAAGCATTCCTGGTCTGATGAGTGGTATGATAATTGGTGGAGCAAATCCTGTTGTTGCTGGTCTACTTCAGGTTGTGGTATTCATCATGATATTTCTATCAGCAGTCATTGTTGGTCTTATCATTTCTCGGTTATTCCTGAATATAATGTTCAATGACCGCCTGCAACTAACAGTCCCTACACCGAACTCAAAATGAAAAACGTTCAGACAGTAACCGTTTTAGGTCGCATTTTATCAACCGGGACCTAATCACTTGAGGCTTCAATCATGAGCGAAGAGACCTTTGATGTCATCATTGTTGGTGCTGGAGTGCTGGGTGTTGCAACTGCTTACTATATGCAGAAGAACAACCCGGACAAGAAGATACTACTTGTTGAGAGGGCTCTAGCTGCAGGTCAAGCTAATACTGCGATGAGTGCTGCTGCTGTCAGGAATATGTTTGCCTCATCGACAAATCAGGTTCTAACAGATACTTCGATCAAGTACTTCGACCATGTCCAGAATGAGCTTAATCATGATCTCCTCTTTGAGAAGACAGGTTACCTATGGCTTCTGAGTAAGAAACAGTTTGAACATGAGAGTGTTCAGGTCTGGATGCAGAGAATGGACAAATCAGGAATTTCATACAAGGTCTACAATAAAGAAGAACTCAAGGAAATGATCCCGAGCCTCGATGTTGATTTTAAAAATGATGAAGCCGCAGAACTGATGAACCTCCATGAGATTTCCTACGGTCTCTTTGGCAAAGATTGTGGTGTCCTTGACCCTACTCGCCTTGTAGAGTACTACTTTGATGCGTTCAAGGAAATTTCTCATGTGAAACCCAGGTTCGGAGTTAATGTGGAGAAGCTGCTACTTGAGGCTGATCCAAAACTGGAACTCCCAGGTGAACCATACGTCTGGCAGAAGAAACACATCACTGGTGTTGTAACTGACAAAGGAACATTCCGCGCAGAAACAGTGGTTTTGGCAACCGGTGCTTGGGCAAATGAACTTCTTGATCCAGTTGGTATTGACAGTAAAACAAAAGCAAAGAAACGACAGATGTTCGTCATCCACGCAGAAGATAACCCCAAGCTGATTGACTTTCTAGAAACAAAAGGATTCAATGAGATGGGCTGTATACCATTCACCATTCTACCATCTGCAGGTGTTTACTTTAGACCGCAACTCCAGGAGAAGGGCTTCTGGATCGGGTGTGGAGACAAGATTGGCAGAAAATACGAATACATTCAGACTGATGAGATGATGATTCCTGAGAGTTCATACTATGAGAACAGCGTGTATCCAGTGCTTTCTGAGTATGTATCTGCTTTCGAGGGAGCTCGCCCGGTAAATAGTTGGGCTGGTGGTTACTGCTATTCGCCTGACAGCATACCGTATGTGTACAAAGAATGCGGAGTACTGGTTGTCAATGGTGCAAGTGGATCTGGTATAATGAAGGCAGATGCGCTGGCAAGAATTGCTGATGCTCTCTATCGCGGAGAAGAAGAAGCAGAGCTCTATGGTGGTAAGAAAGTTTCCACAACAATGCTCACCATTAAACAGCGCAATGTTGAGGTTGAGAGTGTAGTAATCTAATTCAGAGAATAGTAACGCTAATATCAATACAATCCAATACTTATTGCGGAGAGGTTGCTGCATCCCTTTGGGAGTGAGCAGTATGGAGTTGAAGTATAAATCTCTAAGTGTCGCATTACTTTTGATAGGACTATCACTATTCTCTGGTACTCCATCCATTCACGCAAATCCAATATATGTTGCAGATTCAAGTGTCGGAAGTATTTGGACAAATAGCACCAATGTTCAGATGCCATTTGCTGATGTTCACATTCAGATTGACTATAAGGGACAATCAGTTTACGACATAGAGGTGGCAGGCGAGTATACTATTCTGACTAATGAAAGTCAAGAGTGTTCATTGGCATTTGCTTTTCCAAGCTCATGGACGGAAGGTCTCACATTCTATTCTGGGGATTTGTTCAACATTACATTTGGTAACATTCAAGTTACTACTTGGTCTTTAGATTTCGAGAATTCTTCTTGGATTAAACCATGGGGTTCAAATGCTTGGTATCAAATTGCATGTACGCCACAATTTGTTGCATTCAATGTCAGCCTTCAAGCAGATGTCAATCATATTCTAAAGGTCGAAACAGCGTTTAGAAAAATAAAAGATGACCATGAAATTTTTGATGTCAGTTATGTTTGTGGAACTGCAGTTTCATTCAAAGGTTGTACTCGAGAAACAATTACTGTTGTAGTGAAAGATTCCGTACCATTATCCAATATTACATTCTCCCCATTCACTAATCTTACTGTAACCAATGAAAGCGAGAGTACAGTTGCTATTTGGGAGCTCGTTTATCCTGCAGAATACCTGACCGTGTATAATCCTATTGATGCAGTTTATATTACTCTAGAACCTTTTGAGAATGAAACTCTCCTTAGTACACCGGAAGAAACAATTTCTACAACTACAGAAGGAACTAACGAGACTACAACTCCAAATATCCTGGGACCAATTGCTGTATCAGGAGCTATTGGATTGGTCTTTGGTGTATCAACCATCGTCTTGTGGAAGTCAAAGAAGATGTGAATATCACATCGATTCCACGTTATTACAAAACCCTAAAAGAGAACTAATGACAATTAGAGTGTAGCCATTAGGCTTCTACAGCCCGACTGTATATCAGGATCTCATTAGAGAACCAACTTTCCAGGCAGGCATAAACCGATGTACGAAAGACATCCGCTATCAAGAGGTGGATCATATGAGCAGCGAGAGACCAGAGAATGAAAGTATCTCCATCATGGCGTTGGAGAGTGGGATAAAGTACGAGAGCTTTGATAAGGCTCCTGATGAACCGCTGCTAATTGAAATAATCGGCATTCGCCCAAATGACCTTGCCCAGTTATCGCAACGTTTTGAAATTGATTTAGAAGATCTTCAGGATGTTCAAGACCTTGATGAGAGACCTCGACTTCAGATTGAAGACAAATTCACTATGATCGTTCTACGTGTTCCAGTTAATCTACGAGTAGAGGAACGTGAGTATTCTACAAATCCGATTGGAATCTTCACAAATGGGAAGGACATCATAGTCATTCAAAACGATGTTGTCCCTCTTCGAAAACAAAGACTTCGTCAGAGAATTCGCTATAGTACTACAGTTGCAGACGTCATCTACAAGTGGTTGGAAATTGTCATCCACTCATTTGAGACCACCCTTGATCTCGTTGAAGCAACTATCAATGAAACTGAAGATGTCATAATGAAGGAGATATATCCCTCTCAACTCGAGTGGTTTTTCCAGTTATCTCGTGATGCAATCTTCATGGAAACCGCACTCAAAGCAAACATGAAGGTGCTTCGACGACTCAAGCGATATCATGTCGTGGGCCGTTTGATTCTTGATGTTGATAGATTAGAGGAACTTGAAGTCGACCTTCAGCAGCAAGTAGAACTTGGTGCAATCTACAGAGAGCTCATTGCTAATGCTATGAATGCATACGATAGTATGGTCAATCACAATCTAAACAGAGTCATTAAAACCCTAACTTCAATCTCTCTTTTGGTAAGTGTTCCAACACTAGTTGCAAGTATCTATGGAATGAATGTCGGTCTTCCATTAGAAAATGATCCACTTGCTTTTGTTCTTATCATGGCAGCAAGTTTATTCATTACTCTTCCACTGTTACTCTTTCTTAGATCAAAGGGTCTTGTCTAAGTACCAATGTATACAGAGTACACTACTGAAACAACAAACAAACCTACAGCTAGAAGAAGTGATATCAGAATTACAACTCTAAGCCATGCTATGTATCTGTATTAGGTTTCTGTGCGAGAATCCAGAGATGTGTTTCATCACCAGTAGTAACGGTTCGCTCAATGACGATCTCAAATCCAGTATTTCGAATCATTTGTAAACTCTCACTCGCAGGAGGATGACTCCAAACCATATCTACACCATAATAGTCGGAGGTTGAATAATCCTCTCCGTCCTCATCCCTAGAGGTGCTCACAAGCATTACTCCTCCTGGTTTCAACCATTTGAAGATCTTCTGATAGAGGGCGGGATGCAACGTTTTGTAAATGTGAATAACTGCGTATGTAGAAATGATACCATCAAAAGTTCCTGCTTCAAAATCAGTTTCCATGATGTTTCCCTGAATTAATTCTGCTTCAGGTACATTTTCTTTTGCGATTTCTAGCATGCCCTCGGAAAAATCAACACCTGTTGTAGTATATCCTTTCTCAACTAGTATCTTGAGAACAGGAACTCCTCCTCCACATCCAATATCTAAGACTGCAGCACCTCTTGGTAGATGTGAAATGAGGTCATCAATCTCTTTCTGATTCTTGAACAAATCTCTATCTTGATAGTACTTCTTCGCAATCTTATCATACCCCTCTTTCACAACATCTCCATGTTCGTCAGGTTTCAATCCATGACTACCTTTTGGTGACACATGTACTCCCTCTACTAGTAGGATTCTGTATAGGTTGTACTTATTTATCTGAAGGTCAATACGAAGTTCATGAGAGTTGGAGTTCTTACAAGCGGTGGCGATTCACCTGGAATGAACGCTTGTATCCGTGCAGTTGTTCGAATCGGTATGAACCGAGGATGTGAAATAATTGGTATTCGTGGAGGATACCAAGGTATCTTGGATCGGAAATTTGAAACAATGGATTCGAGAACTGTTTCAAAGATACTTCATCGTGGAGGAACCTATCTTACCACTGGTCGTTCTGAAGAGTACAAAACTGAAGAAGGCACGAAGAAAGCAGCCAGAATCCTTACAGAGGAGAAAATTGGCGGATTGATTGCTATTGGAGGTGACGGGACAATGAGAGGACTGTCAGCACTACAGAAATACTGGGATGGCAAGGTAATTGGAGCTCCTGGAATCATTGACAACGATCTGTATGGAACAGACTTCTCTATTGGGTTTGATACTGCTGTAAACAACGCAGTTAGCGCAGTCGACAAGATACGTGATACAGGTGAAGCATTCTCACGAGTATTCCTTATCGAAGTGATGGGTCGTCTAGCTGGGGCAATAGCATTGCATGTTGGAATATCAAGCGGTGCTTCCGCAGTCGTCATTCCTGAAACTCCGACAGATGTGAAGAAGATTGCAAAGAAAATTATCCGAGGAAGAGATCTCGGAAAATCCAGTGCATTTGTTATTGTTGCTGAAGGTGATGAAGCCGGTGATGCAACAGAACTCGGAAAGAAATTGACCAAACTCGTTGGTGAGAATTGCAGGGTTTCTGTTTTAGGTTATATTCAGAGAGGAGGTAACCCAACTCACTCGGATAGACTTCTTGCTTCAAGACTTGGAGCTTTTGCAATAGATTGCTTACTTGCTGGTAGTACTGGAGCAATGGCTGGAGAAATCAAGAGAAAGGTGGTTCTTACACCCTTCGAAGAGACCTGGACAAAGAAGAAAGAGATTGAACCATGGATGCTTGAGCTCATGGAGGACCTCTCTAGTTAACCTCACAATTCTTCACTCGGTAAACTAATACGGGAAGAAACCCAGAGGAATCACGAGGTAGAATTCTTTGGTTTTCAAGAACTTGGCAGATTACCATCTTTGGACTGGATGGAAGATGAGGGAACTAATTCAAGACATTGATGCTGATACTTTTATGAAGCAGATTGGAAATAGAAGTCCAAAGGACCTAGTTCAACATATTGTACTGGCATTAGAAACCTGTTTCTTTTTTGCTGAGGAATCAAAAGATGAATCTGTCTTTGATCGAGTAAAGCGACTTCCAAAGCAGGAACTCCTCAAGAGATGGGAAGTACTTGATACAAAATTGAGCACTACCATTGAAGAGATACCTCAGGGTAAGATGCAGGTGACTCACATCAAAGAGGAACCTTTCGAGATTGATGTTTTCGATTTCTTCCTACAGTATCTGCTGCACACAACTCACCATCACGGTCAGCTAGCTTTAGTGTTGAGTAATTTAGGTTACGATATTCCTGGAACTGATTACCTGATGTTCTTTGGAGAGAATACTTAGATTCAGAAATCATGTGTTACCTTTCATGATATCCGCGATATTGCCGAAGAAGTGGTCCAGAGTCCTACTCTTTTCCATGTAATCTTCGATTCGCGAAACCAGCTCTTCATCATCCTCATATCCCCCGACAGAATCGCTGGCAATCAGTGAATGAACTTCACCATTCAGGTCAAGTATATTCTTTGATGTTCGAAGAATGTGTGATAACATCCTCATGAGAATTCTTGAATTGTTCATGCTTCTAATGTTCAATACTTGACTGTAGAATAGGAATTGGTATCTATCTAGTAACTCTAATTTCTCGACTAGATTAACTAGCGATTGTGGCTCATTCCGCTCAACTAGTTTCTCTTGTGCATTCTTCCAGTAGTACTGATCTTCGAGAAGCTCAGCAAGATAGATTTGAACCGTTTCAAAATAGGGTGTATCATCATTGATATCCTCAAGTTCCAACTCTGTGAATTTGATTGCTACCTTCATCGAGAACTCGTCCAAGTATCGCTTGATGGAGGCTTGGTCCTGTGCTAGTACAAGAGCGAGTAGAATACCGTAAATACATGAAGCACAGTCGACGGTAATTTCTGTTGGACCTAGAGCATAAAGCTTGATTGACTGCATAAGCATGTCTGCAGTAATATCTTCATTGTGAATGCGAATATTCCAACCTTGAGATGAACAGTAACAGCCGCCTTCGTGAGTATAAATCGATGAATAGCAAGTCTTTCCATCATCCATCTCAAACTGTTTAATCATATCAATCGAAGCATTTTGATTGAGAATATCAGCTGCAAATATCGCGTGTTCGACATCGATGAGCCCGTCTGCATTAAGACAAATGATTTCACCCTCGAAATCTTTGTAGCAAGGGCAAAAGTTGTAGACTCGAACTTCTTTCTCCACAGCTGAAAACCTTCATGCTGAATAGTGATATTACGACATATGAACTATCTTCGAGCATATATCCATGAACTGCTGAGAATCAACTAATATACCCAAAAATTTAACGGGCTATTGGGTGTAGAGTTACAATAGTAGTTGGGAATTGATTGACTTGTCTGAAAAATCAATAGGAAAAAGATTGAGCAACTATTTCTTGCACGGGATTACTCTTGGCAGTATCACTTTTGTAGCATGGATATTAACGATCTTTTCTCTATTACCCTCTTATGTCCCCTATTATATCCCTCCATCAATTCTCGGACCTTCTCTATTGGTAGGCCCAGCATATGCGATTTTGTTTGCATTAATTGGAGGTCTAAATCAGGTTCTTTCTGAGAAACTATGGGGCATTAAATGTGAACAGAATATTGGAACTGGAATGAGGGATGGTGCAATCCTATACTTTGTCTTCAATATCATATTAATACCAATTTACATAATGGTAATTTTCTACACTATGTCGCCTTGGAGTGGACTGAACAACATTCAGGTGACATCGATTCTACTTGTTTCAGGTTTTGTTTCCGTAGTTGCTATTGGATTCATGAGTGAAAAAATTGCATCTTTCTTGTATGTAGATGAAGACCCCAAACCACCTCCTGATTTTTCTGAATATAGTTATACCTGCCCACATTGCAATGCGAGATACTACTACGGCTCTGAAATTCCTAGCAATGGAATTATTACTTGTCAGAACTGCGCTCAAGATTTCCCAATCAAATGACTAGAGCAAATCATTTACGTTTGAAATAAAATTGAAGCGAGAGATGCATTTGAGAGCACTGCTCGCCTTTTGTGTCTAATCAATTGATATCTCAATGTTCACGTCGGTTTAACCAAAGCATTAAACAATGGTTATCATGGATGGGAGCATTGGTAACTTTGTTATGAGTGAGCATGTCGCAGAACCACAAGAAGCTCCATGCATTGAACCGGGTGTATTCAGGTTCATTGAAACAGTTTCGTATCTCCTATTCGGAATTGGACCGTTGGTCGGGAATGCAGTACTCACACTTTTGGGTCCGGTTTCTACAGATTTCATGGTTGATCCAACAGCTATATTGATAGCTATTCCTTCATTCATGTTTCCATTTGCTTTCTTCCAACTCTTCTCAGGAGCTCTATCTGATAGCTATGGAAGAGTACCCATCATTGTAGGTGGTCTGGTTGGTTTCCTTGCAGGTATAACCTTGATATCATTCGCATCATCCATTGTGATGTTTGCACTAGGTCATCTGGTGGCTGGTGTTGGCTTTGGATTTGTGAATCCAGTTCTACTAGCGTTATTGTCTGATTGTGCAACTCCTGAAGACATTCCAAAACGGATGGGTATAGCCTCTGCACTATCAGGTTTGGGTGTGGGCTTAGGTCCTTTCATAGCTGGACAGATGGCGATTCTGGGCTGGCAGTTATACTATCTTGCTATCCTATTGATTGTCTTCATTGGTTTAGTTTCAATCGTGGTTGCAAATCGCCCACCGAAGATGGTTCATGGAGATTCGGGTATTCGTCTACTCGTCAACAATCTGGGAATTGAGCTGAAGAAACCTGTTGTTCTACTTTTGTTGATTACTTCTTTTCTCGTATCTCTCGCTTATCTTGGAACATTGATCTGGACCTCACGTGGATTAACAGGTGCGGTGAGTCAGACTATTATTGGAATCCTGCTTCTAGTAGCTGGTATTTTTGGAGCCGTTGGTGGAGCTTCATTGGGCCGCATTATTAGAAAAAGTGGATATCTGTTTTCAATTGTGGTGGGAATTGTACCTCTATTTGCATCTATGTTTCTGTTCCTCCTCATCGGGGATGTTACTCTGTTCAGCTCAGTCCTAATGGTTGGTTTGGCTCTTGCTTTGATTGGATGGGCAGGAGGAGTTTTGTTTCCTCTCATGATAACATATAGTCAAGTCATCTCTCCTGAACGAAGAGGTGTCCTTGCTGGAGCTGTAACCTCCTCATTCTTCTTCGCAGCTGCACTAATTCCTTCAGTGTACGAACCACTATTTCTTCTTGGGATGCCTTCACTGTACTTGGGGATTCTTGGGGTTTCTGTATTGTTGCTGATATTCATCTCAATTCTTTACCGTAGGATAGAACCACCGGAGTACCACTAAGGACTGCGCTTCATAATGTTCGCGATATTTCCAAAGAAAGGAACTTTTTTCAAACCGATAGCGATACGTGAGGCAGAATAAGAGGGTTACGTAACTGTGTATATACACAAATTATGATTTTAGCATATACAAAGATACCAATCTATAGTATTAAAAGGAAATTAACAATTGTTATTTTCAGTGATTTTTATGTCAATGTATATGTTATACACAACAAAAGCAAAATCAAGCAAAGAAATGGATGATTTGCGAGTACAATTCCAGGAGATCTACGAGAAACACAAAGTGGATATTGTGGGTTTCTGGGTTAATGCTGAAGCTGAGGAAGAGTTCTTCTATATGTCCCGATATGAGAACGAAGCAGACTACAAGAACAAAGTTGCACTGCTTCGAGAGGACGAGGACTACAAACGCCTTAGTGTAAAAGTCAAAGAGGCTCGAATGGAATCTGGTTCAACAAGACTTGTGCCCAAATGGATTCCTAAATGATCCCCTTTGCACAATTCGATGCGGTCTCTCCAATACGGGACCGCACCTTTCTCATTTTCTACACACTTACAAACTGTAGTAAGAAAGAGAAACTGTCCTAATAGATGAAAACTCTGTATCTCGATGAATTCCCAGAAATCATGTACACAACTAAATGTGGTATCTGCGAGTTTCCAAGCTTTTTTCTAGGTCGAAAGCATCTATTCTTTGTCAATGAACAGAATTAAGAAATTCGAAGGCTTTAATTCAACTGGCGAATAAACAAATGAATGGTTGTGAAACCGAATGGATGTAACAAGATCAATAAACTGCAAAGAACTTAGAAATTGCGATGTTGTTGATTCTAGTGGAGAGAGGGTAGGTCGTATCGATGATGTTACTTTTACCTTCGATGGCTCATTGAAACTCAAGCAATTCATTCTTGCTGGGTCAAGATGGGAGGAGCTACTTGAATCAGTAAAAATCAAACCAGACAAGGATTATCTGCTAGATGCGGCTCTCATCACGAGGATTGGTGACAAGGTTCAACTGAGCACAAATGTGAACAGTCTGAAGACTACACTCGATGCAGGAGCAATATCTGCTGATGAAATCCGATGGTCTGATCTGACGAAAATGGATATCTATGACCAGGATGATGTCAAAGTCGGACGTGCTGTCGACATAGATTTCGACCTTGATGGTTCAGCTTCCCTGATTGTTGGCGGGGGATTGGTTGAAGAGTCACTCGAGTCTATGGGTCTCAAGGCTGATATCGATATCATCGTTCCAGCTAAGGCTATAGCGTCAATGAGTGATAAAATCAAACTTACCGTATCCAAGGATGACCTCAAGCTCACCATGGATAAAGCACTCGAGAACCCTGAAGTCAGAAAAGCAAAGGACCTGCCTGCTGATCAACGTGCAGTAGCTAAGGTTCGATTGTACTACTAGGAAGAGTTACATTTCTAAAGTAACGTGCCACCACGCTTCTAGTAAGTAGTAATAGAGATTCTATCTTTCAACAAAGACCTCATCTGATGTTTCGTAGTGCTTGTACATGCATCAAACCTCGCACGTAATGGAATTCATCCGTGAAGGTTACAGATAAGATCGTCGGTTCATTATTGAGAACGTATCTCACTTCCCAAAAGCAGTTGGATTCTGAGAAACCGACGAGCTTATGAGCTACTTCTACAAATACTTCCCACGTGTGTTAATAGGAGTCTGCATATTGTACGAGCACTTCAAACCCTCAGAAAAGATATTTGTTGATAGAGAAGTGTACCTTGATTGGATGTCAGAGGCTCTCAAACGATGCAAAGAAAAAGCGGTAGTCCTACATCTCCGTGGAATAGGGGGAATAGGGAAAAGCTCTCTACTGGACCATTGGACATCAACTATTGATACCACAATTCGATTGGACTGTCTTCAGTATCAAGATTTCTACAGTCGCCTCAATGTGCTTGCAAAAGGTGCAACTCTTCTAGGGGTACGACTTCAAATATTCGATGTGCTGTGGCAGATACGTCAACGCTTTGTTGAGGGTGTTGAACCGGTAAAAGAAGCAGGGCGTGAGTGGGCTAAGGAGATAGCTATGGCAATACCTTTCATTGGGTCTCTTGCGAGTATAGGCAGCGCCATCGGTGCAGTCGGAACCAAAGTTGCTCCTAAGCTAAAAGGAAAATACGGCACTCTGGGAACGTGGCTTGAAACCCGATTAGGAAAGAACCATGTTACTAGACTTCTTGAGATTATGTGGAAAGAGCCTAGACATGCAGAGTTCCTATTTCTCGATGCATTACTCGAAGACATGAACCACAGAAAGAATCTAGATATGCCAATTCTCTTCCTCTTTGATCACTTTGAATGTGTTGACAGTGAGTTGACTCACTGGCACTATAAGTCAAAAAAGATTGCTGAAACAGAGTTATGGTATGTGTTCTTATCATCACTATCAAATTGCGTTGGAGTAACAGCAAGTAGGCTATCGGTGCTGAAACAGTCAGAAATAATTGTCGAAGAGTCAGACCTTCTGGAATTAGATAGAGAAAGCTGTCTAGAGCTGCTAGAACTACAGGGAATAAAAGATGCAGAGTATCAAGAGCGAATAGTGAGTGTTAGTGGTGGAAATCCATTCATCATTGGATCTATTTGTGATATGGCTGAGGGTGGAGACCTCTCCCTTGAGGATATTGAGGATATTCGTGGTGAAACATTAGAAGAGGTGCGCTTGAAAGCGTGGCGAAAGCTATTCACTGAGATTCAAGGTTTGGAAAACATGGTGGATCGTGCTGGACTTCTTCATTTCTTCAATAGAAGAATCCTGACTATCATCATTCCAGAATTAAAAACTGACCAGTGGAATCGGTTGATTCATCTTAGCTTTGTCCGGAGTCTGGGGGAGGATAAGTGGGTTTTCCATGACCTTGCGAGGGAGCTTGTTGCCGCAGAACTTGGCGATAGAATGAGTGGATTGGCGAATGAATTAATCGAACTCCTAGTTGAAAAATCAAGAGAGGAGTCAGATTACACACTTCTTGGACTAGCAAGGTCCGTTCAAGCCTTGGTATCACTAGATGAGGCGCTTGAAGAGATATTTTCGCAGATTAGTGCTAATGATTATCAAATGCCATCAGCAGATGCCCTCCAATTCCTAGATTCAATAAGAATTGACTCCATCAAAGGTCAAGCTTTCATAAATCGCTTGAAAGGAATTACACTGTTCCACATGGGACGGGTTGCTGATGGTGAACATGCCATTCTTGAAGCACTTGAACTTGCAAGGTCTGTGGTTGTTGACGAACAAGATATGAGCCAAGCATATGTTTCTTATAGTTTGAGCAATCTCGGGTATCTATATTTCTACACAGGACGTTTTTCTGAATCTGAAGAAATAACCAAGGAGTCTCTGAGGCTATTAAGGAATCTAATAAAGAATCATCCAAATCAAAAATGGCCAGGACGTCCATTTCAGGTCCAGTATTCTTTGACCTTGCAAGACTATGGACACTTGATTGCTCGGCAAGGTCGTTTCGATGAGGGAACGGATTCCTGGAGAGAAGCGGAGCGGTCAATTATAGAATATTTCAAAAGTTCTGATGCAGAGTTGAAATACGAATATCTGGTTCCTAGCTTGCAGCTGGGCCTTGGCGGATTATTATTTTATTCCGGTGAAGCTAGTGAAGCCGAGGATATCTATCGAAAAATTATTAGAACTTCAAAGAAGCCAGATAATCAACTCTGGGCATCGGTCTGCCTGGGAGAAGTACTAACCTGGACTGGTAGTCTAAGTGAAGCTGAAGAAGTGCTGCAACAAGCCCTTGAATCATATCAGCGGCATGTTATAGACAATCCAAGTTTTGCAGAAAATACGGCTTACATCCTAGTTGAACTCCTAATACATCTAGGATTTATTCTAAGAGTGAGTCATCGTTCAGCGAAGGCAGAGGATAATTATCGCAAAGCGCTTGGAATCTGTAGGAAAATTATTGATGAAACACCTGAATCTAACCGTGACTATCTAGCATTTACACTCCGCGAGTTTGCTGTGTTTCTACATGAATCTGGTAGGTATTCAGAAGCTGAAGAGTTCAGTTTGGAGGCTTTAGAAATCGCAAAAGTTCTAGCGAAAAAATCTTATGAGAAATTCGCTATAATACTTCCAAGGCTACTCAATAATCATGCTGTGATCCAATCAAAAATGGGGAGATTGTCAGAAGCTGAAACGACAATTAATGAAGCACTTGAAATTGCTATAAATTGTATTCAAGGGAAGGCAATTACAGGGGAAGAAAAGCCAGTTTTCTTCAATGATCTAATATCCGCCATTCACAACAACATAGGGCTTATTCTTTGGTCCACAAATCGAATCAAGGAGGCACAAAGGACACTTGAAGATGCTTTAGCTCTTCAGAGCAAACTAGCAAAGAAAGCTCCCTTAATGTTCAACTATCATCTATCCATTGCGCTTAACAACATTGGTGTTGTGATTTATCAATCTGGAGAATCTTCCAAGGGAGAGGAGTATCTCATTGAGTCGTTAAGAATTCGCAGGGAGTTAGAAGCAAAAACTCCAGGTCGGTATTTACTTGATATTGCGTCTTCTTTGAATAATCTAGCCATAATTGAAGAAAAATGTAATCGCATCAAAGAGTCAGAAAATTCACGAAGTGAAGCTCTTGATATTCTAAATAAACTCGCATCTAAAGAAAAGAAATCCAATAAGAGAATGGAGGAAATCAATGCGGCCATTGAATCTAGGAAGATGTTAGAGGAGTTCAGGGATATCTATAATTTGATAGTATAGAACTAGTCGCGTCGGTTAGCATCTAGAGATTCTTTGTGAACTCCAAGGAGGGTTGTTCGGGATCCTCGTGAACTCGACGGTCCCAAAACAGCTCATCACAGAATGGTGCTGTATGCAGAGTTTGTGTGCGTCTAAGGTATTTATTGGAAAAATTATATTCTGGTGCATCTCCGATATAGCAAGAAGATATGTACGCAAACTCTGGATCGTTTAGGTCTTTGAGAACCTCGTGAGTTACACACTTATCAAATCTATAGAGTATCTTATGGTCGTCCATGATTGCACGGGTGAAATCTCCCAATCCAATACTAATCCAGCGTTTGATTGCTCCATCACTATTCCCAATCATAGTAGGTCCTTTTTCGCCAGTCTTTTCCCTCTCTTTGATTATCTTATCATATTCGATTCTCTCATCCCGTAATCTTAGAGCTACGACTTTCTTCCAGAAGTCAATTCCTTCTTTGTCACCTAATACATCCGCACCAGCTTTAGCTAGATAATACATTAATCTCTCATTCTCACAGGCATCATTGAAACTAGTTATCTCAATTTCCTTATCGAGATGTTCCAACACTATTGGTATCTTCAGGTGATGGAATACATATTGTGTGACAAGTATCATTAGTTCTTCATTCTTCTTGAGATGGTCAAAATCTTGAATCAGTTCTGATACGCTTTCTAAGTCAATAGTTCCCTCAGTACCTCTTACAAAATCGATTCTATTTTGAAAAGCATTGACAAAGTCATCGAGGATATCCCTATTGATCTCTTTCACATAACCCAAGATAGTGTTGGTCTTTCTATATGATGTCTGAAGACGTTCGCCCAACTTCGATTTAATGATGGCATCTGGATTATATGCCTTCCATGATTTGGCTTTCATTTATTCACCCTAGTTTGATTTTTCCGTGTTAGCGACTTCTTCCCAGAATTCGGATGATGGCGGTTGTGCATCCGGATGCACTTCATTGTTCCAGTAGAACTCAACACAGTAGTTGCTTTGATACAGTGTCTGAGGGGTGTTCTTTCTTCTGGCTTTCTTATTCAATTCCTGCTCAGGGGCTCCTGTCCAGCAATAAGACAGATATGCAACCTCCCGATCTTCTAAATGTTTGACAGAATCAAAGACTGGACATCGGTCAAATTTCAATGCAACTTTGTGGTCATCATAGCTAACAACCGTTAGTTCAAAATTACTCTCCCTGGCTTCTCCGTGCTTCATCCATCCCTCAGTTATCTCCTTGATTGGTGGATGGCTTTCTTCTTCTGATGCTTTCAGTGAATCCTGAGTTGCTCGATAGACCATATCCTTCCAGAGCAGGATACCCTCATCTCTATCCATAATATCTATGATAGCCTTCACTCTATGGTACCGAAAGACGTTGGATGATCTAAGCCAGTCCATGAGGGCGACCTCAACCTCTTCAGATTCTGGTTTGTAATTCTCTGGTAGTTTTAATTCATTGAATACAAACTGAATCATTAGTTCCCGAAGATCAGGATATCTATTCAAGAACTCACGGTCTTTCAAAATTTCATCAATATCTATCTCTGAATAGTCAATATGGAAATCTTTGATGTCTTCCTGCAAGCGTTTCTCGAGCGCTAGTGTGTAATCGTTGACTCTCTTAGGTTTTAATTGGTTTAGATATTTCAACACAAAATCAAGACGACTGCAATTTTCACTAATTACATCTACAGGATTTTCCATCCGTTTTGGATCTATTACATCACTCTTGTAGTGTTTTACTTCCATATTTCTCACTCAGGTATCTTCAAAGATTAACCTAACTCTCACTATGATAGCTTCCCGTCTGTATTTTATGGAAGACACCATATTACTATATAAGTTCACGCATTAAAGCATCGAGGGCGATAAGGTTTATTAGGCCAACCATTAATGGTCCCTCAATCTGTTTTTACAAATTAACAAGAGGAGAAAACGATGAAAGTACAATACAAGAAATGGGAATCTGGAAAGGGCCTTGACGAGATTCAGGCCAAAATCTATACTGAGGTGTCAGGACTTCCTGCTCGTGCAGAGCAGATCGGACCTCGTAACGATGATCGTGGAGAAGACGCAACTCGTTACGCTTTGACTGAGGATGGCAAACCTCTGGCATATGTTACATCTTCAGTTTCTACTGATGAACCCTGGAGGGGATTCATTGGGTATCCTTGGAGCTTGAAGGATTGCCCTGCAGAAGTAAAGGACAAGATGTTTGAAGAACTGTTAGATCATCTATACAGCAAGGATGGAATAAAACAGATTCGAACAGCGGTTGTTATTGGTTCGAAGACAAAGAAAGAGCAGATCAAGTACTTCAAGAAGAAAGGATTTGTCGAGGCTTTCAGATACTATACTTACACAAAGGACCTTGATATTGAGAAATCCGCAGAAATAGATGTCAAGAAGAAGTTCGAAGGAAAAGAAGCTGCACTCACTAGCAAAGTTGCAACTGAGAAAGACATTCCAGCTCTTGTTGAGCTTTGTCTAGCTGATCCACGTCTGCGGAGAGCATTTCCAACTGAAGAAGCATTCACAGAATACTTCAAAGATAGAGTACTCAAAGATGGACATTGTGTCATGCTGTTTGATGGTGATAAACCCGTGACTGCCACAGCACCATTGAGATTTGCTCCAGATGGAAATATCCTAACTGAAGATGAAGATCGCTTTATTATGAGATTCACTGCATTTCTACCTGAATATGATTACGCTTGGAATCGACTTGCTATTGAACTAGCAAAAGAATGCAAGTCCGCTGGAATGACTGACCTCCCACTTAGAGCTTGGTTTGGATTCAGGACTGAGGGTCCTGCAGCTATGGGTCTAGCAAAGATGAATCCCAACATCGAACTCAATGAGATATTCTATCGACACGAGAAGAAGTAGAGTCAAACAACAAATTATGGAGAGAAAGCAAAATGAAAATCAAGTATAAGAATTGGGAAAGTGGAAAGAAATACGAAGAATACCAAGCAAAAATCTACACAGAAGTATCTGGGATACCCGTCAATGCTGAGCAGATTGGACCAAGGAATGATCAACGAGGTGCAGAAGCAACACGGTACGCTTTCACAGAAGAGGGTGCACCGTTAGCGTACATCACCTCTGACGTTGTGGATGCTGATTTAGGAAGAGTCCTTGTGGGGTATCCTTGGAGTCTTCCAGGATGTCCGACCGAAGTGAAGGACAAACTTCTCAATGATATGATTGATCATTTGAAGAATAAGGAAGGCACCCAAACAATTGTTACGAATGTCGGGATCCAGTCGAAAACATCGGATGAACAGATTGCATACTTCGAGGAACGAGGTTTTGTTGAGGAAGATAGAGGTTTTGCTTTCAATAAGAACTTCGATATTGAGAAGACAATCAAAAAGGAATTCGATGGACCAGCTGGTGCGTTGAAAGCTAAGATTGCTACTGATGATGATCTTGAGACCCTCATTGAACTGACCAAAACAGACCCTCGCATGAGTACTGCATTTCCAAATGATGATGCATATGAACCATATTTCAAGGATAGGGTCTTGAAGGACGGTCATGCGGTAATCCTCTTTGATGGAGATGAAGCGGTAGCAGCAAGTGCACCA
>Ga0114923_10000553_pt1 | contig 28837 bp, 29 predicted proteins | sample SumtaG_FD_89578 | JGI IMG/M metagenome (GOLD analysis project Ga0114923, IMG submission 89578) | Deep subsurface microbial communities from Indian Ocean to uncover new lineages of life (NeLLi) - Sumatra_00157 metaG | ecosystem: Environmental > Aquatic > Marine > Oceanic > Sediment | place: near... | reverse complement strand
GGCAAAGAGTTTCGAGGCAGTGACAGGCCTGGCGGTCTATACCAGCATGTGGAACACACCGCAACAGTTCGAAATCAGCCACGTGACGCTGGCCGACAAGGCAGACATCGTCATCGTGGCACCGGCGACGGCAAATATTATAGGCAAGGCCGCAAACGGCATTTGTGACGATTTGCTAAGCACCACTCTTTGTGTTTGCTGGCAAAAGCCGGTGTTAATTGCTCCGGCCATGAACAGTAATATGTGGAACAACCCCGCGGTACAGCAAAATGTTGAGAAAATAAAACAGATGGGCGCCAAATTGATTGGCCCGGAATGTGGGCGGCTGGCCTGTGGCACCGAAGGTATCGGCAGAATGGCAGAGCCAGAGGATATTTTAGAGCAAATAGAGAAAATCGCCTCACAAATCAAAAAAAGCTAAACCTTTTAAAAATGCACTTTCTAATCACAGCAGGCGGGACAAGAGAATACATCGACCCGGTCCGCTTTGTTTCCAACGCAAGCAGCGGCCGGATGGGCTATGCCCTGGCCCGTGCGGCACTAAAAGCCGGACATAAAGTGACACTAATAACGGCCCCGACGAGCCTACGAATTCCGGAGGGGACAAAAACCGTCAACGTCGAGACCGCCTCTCAAATGCATACTGCCGTAAAAAAATATTACCCTAAGACCGATTGTTTGATTATGGCAGCGGCGGTCGCCGATTATACCCCGATTAAAACTTTAAAGACTAAAATAAAAAAGAGCGGCAAAGGACTGACCCTGAAACTAAAACCCACACACGACATTCTCAGATGGGCGGCAAAAAATAAAAGGAAGAACCAACTCGTTATCGGCTTCGCTTTGGAGGACAAGGCTGTCTGCGCCCGCGCTGAAAAGAAGTTAAAAGAAAAGCGCCTCGATATGATTGTCGCTAACACTATTGCCGCCATCGGCTCAGACAAGACCGCCGTTCAAATAAAAAGGTGCGACTCTAAGTGGCTGAAGATTGCAAGCTCGGCCAAAGCTGTTATAGCCAGGAAAATAATCTCTTTGGCCGAAAACATGTGAGAACCCTGAGCAGGATTATTCTTTGTCTTTTATGCCAAGGTCGTCTTTTGTCAATATACTCTCAAATTTATAACCGGCATTGGTGATGTTCTGTTCAGCCCCCTGTTTGCGGTCGATTACACAGACGATTTCCTTCATCGCCGCACCGGCTTCAGTAATAATCTTTGCCGCTTCGAGCACCTGTCCACCGGTGGTCGCAATGTCTTCAACCAGCAAAACCACATCGCCCTGACTTATAACCCCCTCAATCATCTTGCCTGTTCCGTAACCTTTTTTGCTGTTTCGAATTATCACCCAGTTTTTACCGGTCGCCATTGCTGTGGACGCAGCCAGTGCCACACCGCCAAGCTCGGCCCCGGCGATTAAACTAACGTCATCGGTAACATATCGGGCAAACTCCTCACCCAAAGCTTTGAGTATATCCGGACAGGTTTCGAAAAGATATTTGTCAAGATAGTATTTGCTTTTTTTGCCGCTGCGAAGAGTAAAGTCCCCTTCCAGATACGCTGTTTCCTTAATACGCTTTATCAGTTCATCTCTGGTCATGATATAAATTCCCTTAGACTTTCAGTTCGACTTTTCGGCCAAGTTCTTTTCGGTATTCTCTTCGAATCGGCGTCACTGTATTTTTTACGAATTCATCGACCTGTTCCAGCGCCCTGCCGACGTAGCTTTTCGGGTTCAGCACAGTTTTAAAGTCAATTTTGTCAAAGGCCGGGTCAGCTTTTAACCGGTCAATCAAATCGTTATGTTTCCCAGCCTGCTTAACCTGTGCCGCGGCGGCGCGTGAATGCCGTCGTATTTTCTCGTGCAGTTTTTGTCTGTTGCCGCCCGCTTTTACCGCAGCCATAAGGATATTTTCCGTAGCCATAAAGGGAAGCTCGGCGGCGACCCTTGCAGCTATGACCTTCGGATATACCACCAATCCGTCGAGCATGTTTATGAGAATCTCAAGAATACCATCAACGGCCAAAAAGGCTTCTGGAATAACCACTCTTCTATTGGCTGAATCATCCAGGGTCCTCTCGAACCACTGCTCGCTGGCTGTCATCTGCGGACTCGAAGCCAGGCTCAGGACAAACCTGCTAAGCGCCGTCACTCTTTCTGCGCGCATCGGATTTCTTTTATATGCCATTGCCGAGGAGCCGACCTGGGATTTGCCGAACGGCTCCTCTATCTCCTTGAGGTTGGCAAGAAGCCTAAGGTCGTTGCACATTTTATGCGCCGACTGGGCAACGGAGGCAAGAGCGTTGACAACAAAGGTATCAATCTTTCGCTGATAAGTCTGGCCGGTGACAGCGCAGGTGTTTTTGAATCCGAAAGCGGCGGCAACAGCCTTATCAAGCTGCTTGACTTTTTTGCTGTTGCCATCAAAAAGCGCAAGAAAAGAAGCCTGTGTGCCGGTGGTACCTTTGACACCTCTAAAGGGTAAAGTTTCCAGCCGATGCTCGACTTCCTGCAAGTCCATTACAAATTCATAACACCAGAGCGTCGCCCTTTTACCTACAGTGGTGAGCTGGGCCGGTTGATAATGCGTAAAACCAAGCGTGGGCAGTAAGCGATACTTCTTTGCGAACCCGCCCAGAAGGTTTATCACCGCCGCCAACTTGCCCGCCACGATTTGCAGCGTCTCGCGGATGATTATCAAATCAGCATTGTCACCCACAAAACAGCTGGTCGCGCCGAGATGAATAATCGGAGCAGCTTTAGGTGCGGCTTCGGCAAAGGTATGGATATGGGCCATGACATCGTGACGAAATTTCTTCTCATATTTAGCTGCCTTTTTGAAATCGATATCGTCAAGATGTCCGGCCATTTGGTTTATCTGTGTTTGCTTTATATCCAGCCCGAGCTTTTTTTGTGCCCTGGCAAGTTCAAGCCATAATCTTCGCCAGGTACTGAATTTCTTCTGCGCTCCGAAAATCTCGGCCATCTGCCTCGAAGCATTTCTCTCTACCAGCGGACTCACATAGACGGTTTTGTTATTTGTCATTTTCTGCTCTCTTTAATAACTTTGCGTCATTTATTTATTTTTTCTTCACGCTCGGCCAGAAGCTGTTCGATTTCCTCCAGGTCCTCTTGGCCCATCTCAAAGTCCATCGCAACTGAAGTTTCCACAATCTGCTCAGGTCTTCTGGTACCGACAATCGCTGCGGTAACCTCACTTCGCCTCAAGATCCAGCTAATAGCCAACTGTGCCAAGGTCACGTTGTTGCGCTGAGCAATGGGTTTGAGCTTTTCAACAACTTCCAGCGAAGCAGTAAATAACGGCTCCTGAAATTCCGGGCTGCGTCTGCGGTGGTCGTCCAAAGGGAGATTGGAAAGTCTCTCCTGGGAGAACTTTCCTGTAAGCAAACCTCTTTCCATAGGGCTGTACGCAACAACACCGATGTCGTTTTCCGCACAAAAGCCCAGAAGCTCGTTCTCGGCACCTCGGCGCAACATATTATAAGGAGGCTGGGCCGAAGCTACCGGCGCTATTTTCTGCACACGCCTGATTTGCTCAACATTGTAATTCGATACGCCTATGTACCGAACCTTACCCTGCTCGGCAAGCTTTGCCATCTGCTCCCAGGCCTGCTCGATATCTTCGTCGGGTTCCGGCCAGTGCATCTGATAGAGGTCAATTACCTCAACGCCCAGTCTTTTGAGGCTCTCGTGACATTCCTCTTTTATGCTCCGGGGCTCAAGGCAGTTGACTTTTTCTCTTTTGTCATTCCAGAGCAGGCCGCACTTGGTTGCTATAAATGGTTTTTGGCTCGTTTGCTTCAGGGCCTTTCCCACAAGCTGTTCGGAATGTCCCAGCCCATAAATGGGGGCGGTGTCAATCCAGTTGATACCACTATCCAGCGCGGCTAAAACCGCGCCGACCGCTTCATCGTCGTCCTGAGGTCCCCAGCCAAACTGCCAGGGCCCACCTATCGCCCAGGTGCCCAGACCAACGGTAGTCAATTCCAAATCAGTATAGCCCAATTTGCGCTTTTTCATAAGCAAACTCCCGGCAAGGTACATTTGCCGCCAAAATAGGATATTACGATTGTTGGTTTTTAGCAATACTTTTGTTGCTCTGCCCGCGAAAAGCTGTTTTATTGACACTGGCACCGTCAGTTGCTATAATAATTACGATCGTTTTTATTAAAAAATATCGGGGGTTTAACTCTATGAAGTATAAATCAATTGTTCTTCTTTTTATTTGTCTGGTTGCAGGTACCATGCGGGCCGAGGAATTCGTTACCTACGAATCCGGCATCTGCCGATTTAATCTCCACGATTACGAAATGACAAAGCCCGTCGAAAGGGCCATTGTTTTCGGTATTTCACGATTAGCTGATACCTATAAAGACACTTTCGGCTTTCGTTTCCCCGATAACTTCAAGGTCAGAGTGACCATAATATGCGGAGAGGAAAAATTCAAAGAGTACCAGAAAAAGCAAATAGGAAAGGTCATTTCTGAGACGGGATATTTTACCAGCAGAAACTGGGAAACGGTCGTCTTACAACCAAAAGACTCGAAGAAAACCAAAGACGCAAAGAAAATGATTGGGGTAGTTTTCCACGAAGCAAATCATATGATGATGGCCCGGTGTGTCCCCTGGTGCCCGGACTGGTTAAATGAAGGTCTCTCGGAGTATTTTGAAGGCCTCAACGTAATGGGCGAGAACAGGCGAGTTTATCTTCAGGAAGCTCGAAGCAAATGGTGCAAGCTATGGGCAAAAAAAGGATTTCCCATAGAACTAAAGGAGTATTTGTCTCTAAGCCATGACCAGTGGATGAGCCTAAGAGGCAGAGACACCAACGCTGCATATACCATCGGGTACTCGCTCATATACTTTATGATGTCCCGCAAAAGCACGGAAAAGGTCCTTAAAGAGCTTCTGTGGGAATTCAGAAGATACGGCCCGGAGGCGGATTCGGTAAAAATCATCAACGAAAAGTATCCCGGCGGGCTGGAAAAACTCGAACGAAACTGGAAGAAATGGATACCAAGGGCAAGACCCTACAGGCCGCTGCGGGCACTGAGAAAACAGAAGGAAAAATCAAAGGAGCAAACAGCCGCTGCCGACCAAAACTCCAAAAAGAAGGAATAAATCAAAATAAGGCGTTCTAAAAGCCCTGTGATTCCACTCGTCGGCCAAGCGAAGTATTCAATCTACCAGCCGCCCGGCCCAAGTGAGTCACCAACAGGCTCTTTCCACCAGTTGGGGTCCATAAAATACTGCTTGAGCATCATCGCAGCCACAACACCGTCGGCAACAGCCGTAACAAGCTGCATGGCGGCCCCCACCCTGCAGTCACCAGCAACAAACACACCTGGAACATTAGTCCGCAGATAAGCACAGTCACACCTGATAAATCCCCTGTCCGTCAGTTCTATAAAACCCTTCAAAAAATCCGTGTTCGGTACCATCCCTATAAATATAAACACACCGTCACAGGGATAATTATCCTCCTGGTTGGTTTTCACGTTTTTCAGTTTCACGGACTGCACTTTACCCTCACCCTCTATTGCGGTGGCGACGGTGCTGTACTTAATAACCAGGTTGGAATCCGATTCATTTGCTTTGGCCAGAAGCTCTTCCTGCAAAACCCTGGTTGCCCTTAACTCGTCACGACGGTGTATCAACGTAACCTTCTCGGCATACTTGGCAAGGTGCAGTGTTTCCTCAATTGCGGTATTGCCCCCGCCGACCGAAACGACTTGCTTGCCTTTGAAAAAAGGCGCATCACAGGTCCCGCAGTAACTAACTCCTGAACCGGCACTTCGGAATTCCTCTTCGCCGGGAACACCAAGCTTGCGATACGCGCTGCCCGGCGCAAGAACAACCGCCCTTGCGACGTATTTGTCCTTGTCGCAAAAGACCGCGATATTACCATCTGAAAGTTTTTTAAGAGAAGTAACCTCACCACCTGTTCTTATCTCCGCACCAAAGGCCTCCACCTGCTTCTGCATCTCTATGATAAGCCCAGGCCCGTCTATGCGTGATATACCCGGATAATTCTCTATCCGGTCGGTAGTGCTGATTTGACCGCCGGGCATGAACTTCTCAAGTATCAATGTTTTAAATCTGTCGCGTGAGGCATAAAGCCCGGCCCCCAAACCCGCCGGCCCGGCTCCAACTATAATGCAATCATAATCCGCTGCCATAACACGCTCTCCTTATAAATGTTCAATATTGACTCGGTTCTTACTCCGGGAGCCGGTGCTTTTGCGTAATATAATCAGCCCTTTCAGGAAACTCCCCTAATATATCGTCTACGCTGGCCCGCTCAAGAGTATATATAAACCCATGACGCACCGCTTTTCTTATGATCCGCCTTTGGTCGTCAAGATATATCTGCTGGGAAAAACCACGGCCATCCAAAAACTCTATCCTGAAAAGATAAGAAAAATTCTGCGAAGCTGAAATATCCTCGGTCCTGACTCTCGCGAAAAACGCTGGTAGAATCTTCCCTTCGGCATCGACTACATCAATGAAGATGCTGTCAATACCGCTGTCTATCATCTGACTGAAAATAAAGTCCCCAAAAACATCCGGCATCACCGCCTTGCTCAGCCGGCTACCGATATCATTTCCATTTGAATTGGCACTTCGCACGGTCATGACTGCCGCCTCATCAATAACCATCTCGTTGTTTCGGCGTCTGGACATTTCGCTTATTTCGCTATTCAAGACAAAAACATCAAAGCTGTTGTCGCTGTGAAAAAGTGTCACCTGTTCGTTAACGTGCCGGCCACGAACATAGAGAAGGCTCCCGCCTTCTATATCAAACTGAGTGTTTGAAGCAATGATTGTTTCAATCACAAAGCCGATTGGGTCGCCACGCACATTCTTAATAATGTAAGAGCTTTGTTGGTTCCGGCCATACAAAAATCCTTCAATACCAATGCTCTTGATTTCACTTACAATCTTACTGCCCGCTTCAAGCATCTGATTGTCTTCGAGATTAATACCATCAACAACCCTTTGAAAGATACGTTTCGCCAATTCAGTATCACCACCTCTTTGATAAACTTCGATATTGATTTGGTGGTTATTCGGCAACTCAGCAATTCCAAAAAACACGTCAAAAGGCAGCCCCGGCTTTTTTATATGCACCCAGTCAATAGTGAAACTGCCCGCGGGTTTTTGTCCCGTCGCTTCAATGGAGCCGTCAACAGCAGCAGCTTTTTGCTCAAAAATCACCTCCTTTGGAACATTCATTGGCGCCAGCCTATATTGACAATGCGTCCCGGCACGGGTCCCACCGGGTCCGGAATCGAACAAACTGCTCAATGTAAACGTGTTTCGGTAATACTTCCACTGCCCGTCGCTTTGCCAGCCGTTGCCTCGCGGCACAACAACCGATAAACCCGCATAGTCCAGCCTTATCGGCTCCGAAAAGGACAACGAGGTCTTTACGGTAATCACAAACCTCGCCACCAGAAGAGATAAGGCGAAAAGCCCCAGAAGAGCCAATATTTGCGCGGTATATCTTTTAGTTTCGTAACTTTCTTCCATATTCAGCATAATAATAATTGCTGAGTACGATTTTTGCAACTATGGTCCTAAAATCATTGGCTTTTTGTTCTAAAAATTTCTCACGCCCTGAATTCAAGCCAAACAGATTTTGCCTACGCTGAAATTCTTTGTATATATTTATATAGTAAACGCATACCAAAAAAATGCCTTGGGTCCTGAAAATTAGGACCTTATTGAAAGAAAAAAACTGGGTTTGAAAGCATGTCGTTGAGGGGGTTAACGTGAATGACATAGCGATGTTATGTGGTGCCGAGCCGAGGGAAATTTTACAAATCATTTCCGATAATAAAACACCCGCCATTATGTCGTACTCATCAAAGGGCAAATGGCATATTGCGAAGGTAAGGCTGACAGAACTCGGGGCAACCAAGTTCAATGTCGAAATCGTGCCGGCCAAAAGGTCATATCCGATAAACATACAGCCCAACCATAGTGTCGGACTGTCAATAAAATACGGCTACGGCAAGCTCATCCTGGAAACAAAGGTCCTGACACTTGAGCCCTCTCCAAAGCCGAATGGACGCGGAATAATCATCCTTTCGATACCCGACAAAATCGACCTGGTGCCAAGAAGAAACTACTTCCGAGTCAGTGTACCAAAAGCACTGGAGGTAACTGTGCAGTTGTGGCATCGCCGCTGTGAGGCCGATTCAAATCAAATAGCTCCGGAAAATTCCTGGCAGGGCAAACTCGTGGACCTCTCCGCCAGCGGCGCACAGGTCGCCCTCGGCGCAGAACAGAAACCGGACCTTAGAAAAGGCCAGTTCATCGGCCTGAGGTTCGCACCCCTGCCCTATGAAGCCCCTCTGACTCTCAATGCAGTTATCAGAAACATTTTACCCACCGCAGACAATAAAAGAATTTGCATGGGCCTGCAAATGGTAGGGCTGGAGTCCTTCCCGAAAGGTCGACAGAAACTACACCAGCTTTGCAAGGTAGTCGAGCAGTACTACCAGATAAACCAATCAAACGCCAAGCTGCAGGACTTCCAGACTACGAAACTCACGGACAGGTCAGCATTTTAGACTTCGGCATCTTCGTCTGAGACTTCCGCCGGCCCCGCCGCCGCAAAAGCCGGCTGCTCGTCAGGTGCGACTACTCGCTTCTTCAGAACCTTATAATAAAACCACTTGGAAAATCCGCTTAACGCGAATCCACAGAATATCAGCACGAAAGCCACCTGTCTGCTCCAGACTATAATGGCTATAAGAAAAACCACCCGGATAAAGTGGTCCAATGGTTTCTTGCCCTTTATGTATTGGTTGAGGATATGCGGGTACCGAATCCTGCTGACCATTAGAACCGCAACTCCAAGAACCAGAAAAGGCAGACTGTACATAATAACGCCTCTGCAAACAGGATAAGCACTGCTGCCGCTGGCCAAAAGCTTCGTCAGTATCTCCTCGTGAAATATCACCAGGCTTACTATAACACCCGCAGCAGCGGGGGTAGGCAGGCCTATAAAACTCATGTGCGCAGACTCGTCCTCCTCGTTCTCGACGTTGAACCTCGCCAGTCGAATGGCCGAACAGCTTATATACACACCAGCCGCAAGCCAGATAAAACGTTCCAGAAATTCCATCTCTGCAAGAGCCAGCTCGTGTTCCAGAATCCTGAACATTAAAAACGCCGGCGCAATACCAAAGCTGATTACATCGCAGAGACTGTCAAGCTGGCCGCCAAAGCTCGACGTGCTATGACTCATCCTCGCAAGACGACCGTCAAGCACATCAGCGCCCATAGCAACAAGCATTAAATAACCAGACTTGGCATACTCCCCCCTGCCAGCAAGTACTATCGCAGCAAAGCCGCAAACGCCATTAAGTATTGTCACCAGAGAAGGCAAAACCGTAATGTACTTGAGCCTCTGCTTACGGACTCTCCGCAACAGGCTGTCTTTCGCAGCTTGGCTTTTTAATCTTGGCATTTGTTATACCTTATAAGGGACGTAAGCCCGGCCTTGACTCTGTCGCCAACCTCAACCAGGCACCGTATATTCGAACCTGCCGGAACATACAACTCCGTCCTCGAACCGAATTTTATCATTCCGAATCTCTCTCCGCCAGTTAATTCCTGGCCTTCTTTGGCCCGGCACACAATCCTGCGGGCAATCGCACCGCTTATCTGACGCACTATCAGCCTGTCCTGCGGTGCCTCGGTCCTAACCAGAAAAAGGTCATTGGATTCGTTGACCCGTCCCGCTTCGGGGTTTCTGGCATCTACACATCTGCCCTCTTTATAGCCGATTTTCTCGACCCTTACACTGCAAGGCGAGCGATTTATATGCACATCAAAAATATTCAAGAATATTCCTATCCTAAGCACAGAACCGCCGATGAAGCTCTCCTCAACAACTTTTTCAATATCGGTAACTTTCCCGTCGGCCGGCGCCAGCAACACGCTGCTGCCCTTTGGAACAATGCGGTAAGGGTCGCGGAAAAACGCCAAACTAAAAACCAGAAAAACCGCCAAAATTACTTCGGCCAAAACAATAAGCCATACCGGCAACGGCGCAAACAAAAAAAGAACCATTGCTGAAACCAGCAACAATGGGAAAATCACCACTTGCGGCCAGCCATACTTTGTCAGCCTGAACATCATAATAAAATATGATAATCCCAGCCAAACCAACAATCAAGAAATAACGTATAGCCGCTAAAGCCCCATGCCAGTGCAAACCAGCACCTACTACTCCGGTTTTATGTGTCGGGGCATAGCAATCGTACCGGTTCTGGCGACACTTTTGATGCCGTAAGGCTTGCACACATTAATAAAGGCCTCGATTTTTTCTTCCGGCCCGCTGACCTCGACCATCACAAGTTTCGGCCCTATATCAACGACCTTGCCCTTAAAAGTCTCTATCAGCGAAAGGACCTCATGACGTTTCTCCGGAGGCGCAGAAACCGCTATCAGCATCAAATCTCGCGCAACAACCGGCTGGCCCGCAAAATCCTGTACCTTGACCACCGGAATTATCTTCGCCAACTGTTTGCGGACCTGCTCAACGACCCTGTCGTCGCCGACAACAACTATTGTCATTCGGCTAAGTGCCGGGTCTTCCGTACGCCCGACAACAAGCGAATCAATATTAAACGCCCTTGCTGCGAACATCCCCGCAACATGTGCCAGAACACCGGGTTTGTTTTCAACCAATGCACTTATTAAATGCTTCATTTTTCCTTCTCGCTTTCTTCTGAGCCCTTACGCCATGCTCTCAAGTATATCAAGTCCGTCCATTTCATTGAGGCTTTTGCCCGCCGGTACCATCGGCCAAACATTCTCCTCGCGCTCGACTTTAAAATCAACAACACAAGGACGCTTTTGGCCAAGCATCGATTTGATGGCTCCCTTGACCTCGGATTTCTTCTCGACAGTCATGCCCACGGCCCCGAGTGCCTCGGCAACCTTCTCGTATTCAGGATTCGACAGGTAGCTCTTGGAGTAACGCTTGTCATAGAAAAGCTCCTGCCACTGACGAACCATTCCCATATAACCATTGTTCAAAATGCAGACCTTTATCGGCAGATTATGTTCCACCGCTGTCCGCAGTTCCGTCATCGTCATGTTAAAACTGTGGTCGCCGTCAATATCGACAACCGTCGCATCCGGTTTTGCCACCTGGGCGCCTATCGCAGCAGGCAGACCATAGCCCATCGTGCCAAGACCGCCCGAGCTTATAAGCTGTCTGGGCGTCTTAAACTTGTAAAACTGCGCGGTCCACATCTGGTTCTGACCAACGCCCGTGGTAATTATCGCACCACTTTTGGTCTGATTACAAAGCTCCTCAATAACATACTGAGGCTTTATCGTCGATGTCTTATTGTCATACCTGAACGGGAACTTTTTCTTCCATTGAGCTATTCTGTCAAACCATTCTTTCCTTTCCTGATATTCAACTTCCTTGACCAACTCGGAAAGTATATCTTTGGCATCACCCACAACAGGTATATCAACTCGAACGTTCTTCGATATGCTGGCCGGGTCAACATCAACATGAACTATCTTGGCGTTCGGGGCAAAGTTTTTTATCTTTCCCGTAACCCTGTCATCAAAACGCGCACCAACCGCAATCAGCAGGTCGCATTCCTGGACAGCATAATTTGCGTAAGCGGAACCGTGCATTCCCAGCATATCCAGTGACTCGGGCCTTGTCTGGTCGTAACTACCCAGGCCCAAAAGCGTCATCGTCACCGGGAGATGCGCCTTTTCCGCCAACGCCCGCAATTCCTTGCCCGCGTTGGCGCTTATCACCCCACCGCCGACATACAACACCGGCCGCTGGGATTTATTTATCACCTTAGCCGCCATCGATATCTGCCTGGCGTGCCCCTTCGTACGAATCCTATAACCCGGCAGCTCCATCTCGACCGGTCCGCCGGTCTTACACTTGGCAACTTCAATATCAACCGGTATATCAATCAACACCGGCCCCGGCCGACCCGTAGAAGCAATATAAAACGCCTCGTGAATCGTTCTCTCAAGGTCTTTCACGTCCTTGACAATACAGTTATACTTCGTGACCGGTCGGGTAATGCCCGTCGTATCCGCTTCCTGAAACGCGTCGTTGCCGATAAGCTCGGTCCGGACCTGGCCCGTAAGCGCAACAACAGGAACAGAATCCATCATCGCCGTGGCAAGACCGGTAACAAGATTGCACGCACCCGGACCACTGGTGACAACAATTACGCCTACCTTACCACTGACTCGAGCATACGCGTCGGCCATATGACAGCCGCCCTGCTCGTGGCGGGGAATTATAAAATTAATCGGCGCATCATAAAGCCTGTCGAACAAAGGAAGGACAACGCCGCCGGTATAGCCGAACATAGTATCGACCCCCAAATCGATAAGTGTATCGACCACTATCTGTGCACCTGCCTTGATGGAGGAGTTGTCACTGGAACCGGCAAAACCAGCCGAAGAACGAGACTTGCTGCTCATTTCTTACCCCTTTTCCTGATAAACACTAATTGTTATTCCGGTCAATTACAGCTCCGCTGGGCCGCTCCGGCCGACCAGCCGCTTTTTCCAAAAAAACGGCCGAACAAACCGAAGTTTAAAAGCCCTGCTGCAATCCCGTAACCATCCACACCAAAAGGATGTCTCAGGCTCGTACCGGCGTGTTTACATGCCGGTACTGCGGCATTATACAAAAACAACTCAACGCCTGTCAATCTTTTTCGACCATTTGTCCAGCAGCCTATAATATTTTTAGCCCCTTGTACTGCAAGGGGTCCTTAATTAACACTTTTAATCTTTAATTTGCTTATTCTGCGCCCTGCCCCCAATTCTCCCCCCATTAATCAATCATCAATACTTGTCCGCCTCCGGCCGAATCCTTAATCAATCACAAACCTTCCAGCCAGTTACCTACAAACACCCCAAGGTCCAGCCCGTCTACCACCTCTTTCCTCACCCCGTATAAATCGCAACTTTTCCCCTTTTTTTCCTTGATTGTCACCAAACGCACCTGTACAATGTCCCTGCTTTTAGCCGTATCTTTGGGATAAGCAGGAAAGGGAGTTCGTGATTAGTGAATTGTATTTGGCCAATTATATCTGAGGCTCGTAATATAACAAGACTAACTGACTAACAGGACTAAGCCCAATTTTTTCTGCAATATAGGCATAGCCATTTAATTGAGTTTTATACATAGGATGTAGAGAGTCCTGGTTAGCAGTAAATTTAGATGTTTTGTAGTCAATTATGGAATATGAACCATCTTTCTTCTTTAGTATCTCATCTGGTTGACCTGTAAGTTTAATATTTGTCTCTTCGTCTATTAAAAAATACTTGCTCCAGTTATGAAATAAAGTGTCATATAGTCGCAAGGAAATAAAAACCTGTGACAATAAGCAGAACTCCACATACAATTCTAATGGCAGCCTCAGTCTTCCTTGCTTTAACTATTGATTTACCAAAAGACACACCCAGGATAATGATCGTCAATGGTAAGCTAAAACCAATCGCATAGGCAGTCATTATAGCCATCCCCCACAAGGTATAGCCCTGCAACACCGCAACACCCAGAACGATATATATCCCTGGATTACAGGCCAGAGAGGCTACGCATATACCTCCGCCCATTATCAGCCCAAATAAAGCAGCACCAAGAAACCCTTTTGGCTTTGCCTTTCCTTTGACTGTTTTTGAAGGCGGTTTAAACGGCAATAATTTCAGTGCGGCTAAACCAACAAAAATTGCTATCAAGCCAGCAAAGACTTTCCAGTATTTCCCCATGGTAGCCTGAGCGACCTGACCTATGAAACCTGCCACACTTCCAAGAATAACAAGAGCTAATATTGTTCCCAGCATAAAGAATAAAGCAGTGAGGAATTTCCCCTTACGGTTATCGTCCTGGCGTGTGCCCGAATATCCGACAATCGCCCCCAGTACGGGTAAAGTACAGCAAGCACTTGCAATCGCACTGGACAAGCCTAAAACAAATGCTAAAGGCAAAGCCACCGGTCGGAATCCGGTTTGCTCAAGCAGGGTTTTAGCCCATTGCATTATTCCTTGAATCAATTCCATTATTTTCTACACCTTACCTTCTGGGACCTGGTTTGGCGGGTGCTGGCCCGCAGCCGGTGGGACCGCAACCAGCAGCAGAAGGACCGCAACCCGACGGTCTTGATGCCGCTACAAAAGCCTGAACCAGCTTAGTTTCAGTGATATTTTTTGAAACAGCACTAATTCCAAGATTCTTTACCATCGCCAGCACACTGGGGACGGTAACCTGCTTTACTAAGTTGGCATATTCCGGAGCAGATTCCTTTAGCCTGAAAGCAGAGACCTTAGTTCCATTTGCCATGATCTTTTGAGCAGCCGCTTCAATTTCTTTGGTTATAGCTTTATCATTCAGTTGGTCCTTGGCAGTAATCAGAACAAAAACCGCATCGGAGTCAGCAGCTACTTTGTTGAGAGAAGCCAGGGAATCCAAATCTGATTTCCACAGTGTAGGAGTAGCTTTCACGGATACATCTTGTTTTTTCGTTTCGACAGCTACGGGTGGAGTTTCTATCTCTATTTCGGATTCGACAGGTGTCTCTGCCTTTATTATAGGCTTTAAAGAAGAAGTAGTATCAGACTTGTTGTCACTCTGAATGGATGCGAATACCTGTTGTGACTGATCACCATCAGAATTAGACTTTCTGATAAATGAACGTGCCAAAACTACACCGGCTGCGATCACGATAAGAATGAAGACGACCATCTTCCAACTCTTGCCGCTACCATCAGAGCCTGATGGACAGCAACTGCCTCCATCGCAGCTTGGCTGAGCGTCACTTGTGTTTTCCTGGTCACTAATCTGGTCTTTATTATCACTCATTTTAGAACCCTTTCTAAGAAAGATTAAACACTTATTATGTAATTGTCATACACACTCTGGAATACTGTCTCTTGTGTTACTTTCGACAGTTATGGGAACGACGGAAAGACTGTCGCTGCCGCTATTTTTTAGCAATGATCCTGTTTTCGCCCACAATAGCAGTGTAGAGCTGAAAACTACCGTGATACAACCGGCCTCTTGGAAAAGAACTGCTAATACAGGTGTAAGCAATCCAAAACCAGCAAGAATAAACCCTACTACATTGTATACAATTGAAAAGAATATGTTGAGCTTGATACGCCGAAGTACTTTTTTTGACATATCCATGAAGTTTACAACTCTTGACAGATCATCATTCATCAAAGTCACATCTGCCGTTTCAACTGCAACATCTGTTCCGGTGGTTCCCATAGCAATCCCCACATCAGCCAATGCTAATGCCGGAGCATCATTGATGCCATCGCCAATCATCCCAACAACTTTTCCTTGTTTTTGCAGCTTTTCGACAAATTGGAGTTTTTGTTCCGGCAGAAGCTCAGCCTCAAAGCCATCGACTCCAATTTCTTCTGCAACTGCCTTAGCTACCTTGTGGTTGTCTCCGGTAAGCATTATTATCTCTTTAATACCCATAGCTTTCAGGGCTGCAATTGCATGAGGTGTTTCGGAACGAATTTCGTCAGCGATAGCTATCAAACCAACCGGCTTGGAGTCATTAGTAACAAGAACAGTGGTCCTGCCTTGTTCAGTTTGCTCTGAAATTGCATTCTCAATGCTATCTGTAATGTGTGTGCCTTTATCCCGCAAAAACTCATTTTTACCAACCAATATCTTTTTGCCGTCAAGCCGGGCAGTCACTCCCATTCCAACTTCAATGTTGAACTCATCGGGATCAGGAACCGTAATGTCACATTCTTTTGCACGAGCCATAACCGACCTTGCAAGTGGATGTTCGGAATACTTCTCGGCTATTGCAGCTAAACACAAAATCTCTTCTTCCGGCATGCCGTCAAGAGAAACAATATCAACGACTTTTGGCTTTCCAAAAGTAAAAGTGCCGGTCTTATCTACAAGCAGCACATCCATTTTTTTTGCCAGTTCAAGAAATACCCCTCCCTTAATAAGTACTGCACGGTGAGCCATATTAGATATACCTGCTGTTACAGCCGTTGGAGTAGCAATGGCGAAAGCACATGGGCAGGCTACCAGAAGAACCGCAACAGCAACCCTGACATCTCCGGAAGTCAAAAAGGATATGATTGCCAGCACCAATACAGTTGGCAAGAACCATACAGTAAAACGATCAGCAAGATTTTGGATAGGAGCTTTTGTTCCCTGAGCCTGTTCTACAAGATGAACGATTCTGGCAAGTGTAGTATCCTTGCCAATCTTGGTAGTCTTGATTTCCAGCCGACCTGTTTCGTTGAGAGTTCCGCCAAAAACTTCTCCTCCCTTATACTTCTCGACCGGCATTGATTCCCCGGTGATCGGGGCCTGGTTGACACAACTTTCTCCGGAAACTACGATACCATCAATGGGAATATGCCCACCAGGCCTGACGACAGCAATATCTCCAATCTGAATATTATTGACTGGTATAAGAATCTCTTCTCCATCGCGGCGTACGGTTGCCATCTTGGGAGTGAGATCCAGTAGTTTCCTGATGCTTCTGCGAGTCTTGTCCAGTGTATAAGTTTCCAGAGCACCGGCAACTGCCATAATGAACACAACGATTGCTGCTGCCCGAAATTCACCAACTGCAATGGTGGCAACAAGAGCAACCGTAACAAAAACATTAACAGTTATCTTTCGATTAAAGATATCCTTGAAGCCGGAAACAAACCTCAGGTAACCCCCGAATAACGTAGCAAAAAGTGCTAATCCGACATTGAGAAAATTCGGTCCAATTCCCCAATGAGCCATTATCCAACTTATTATAATTAGTATACCAACAGCACAAGGGACAATGCTCAGCACTGTTATTTCTCTGTAATTAGCAGATTTGTTGGCATTTTGCCCCATAAAGTAAACTTCCCACTGAAAAGTGAAGGATCAAAGCATAATTTAAAAACTTGCTAAATTACCTTCTCTTTAGTTACAAGATCCTTCTTTATCATTGTCCTCATTGGCTTTCTTTTCATTTTCATCTGAAGGACCGCAGCAGCGTTCTCCTGGTCCGCAACACCCACCGGTTTTCATCATCGACTCCCAGATTGTTGCCAATATACCTTTTTTCTTTTTTTCAGTTTCCATTATTGTTTGCTCCTGATATTTGCATTGATAATAATATTATTTCATTAGCCAATTCTACATGTTGCCTTTGACAACCGTTTCAAGTCTGTTTTAACTATCTTGTGATCTGCCAAACAATCTCTGAAGCATTCCTGCAAGCAGTCTTCCAATCTATTTCGAGCTTTTGAGAGTTGGTAGTACATCCATGTACCTTCACGTCTGGCCTTGACCAATCCAGCTGAACGCATAATCCCCAGATGTCGTGAAATCTTGTATTCGGGTGCATCAAGAGCTTCAGCCAACTGGCAAACACAGGTTTCACCCTTTATTGAAAGTAAAACTGCCAGCCTAAGACGGGTTGAATCAGCCAATACTTTAAAAAAAGCCGCTTCTTTTTCCATAATGGTCTCCAATTACATTATCTGCATATCTGTGCATATCGACATATTATAACATGCACAATAGTATTGTCAATTTTTTTTAGAATAATTGCTTGGGATGTGAAGTTTTAGGCGGATTATTTAATCCAGTCTGCGGGATCGGTTTGTGTGGAGGGACAGTACAGTCTTCTTGAATAGGAGCTGGCGGTATACAACCATGCGATACAACAATAACAAAAATCAGCAAAATTTCCGTCTTAATCAACACGTTATCAGCCCTGCTAAGTTAGTATGAAGTCCGTCAAATTTATCTAAAGGATTATTCATAGTGTCTCTTTCCTTAACCAAAAAAATCTCTTTCACCACACCATTTCTACAAATTACGAATACAAATACGACTTGCTAATTACCAAAAGAGTTTCCGGGACCACCGTCCGCTCCGAGGGACATTATATCCTCATCCTTCCACTTCCGTCAACAAGTTCCGGCCGTCTGCCAAAAAAACCGCATTTTCAGCCGTTTTTTGTTGAAAAATCCATGAAAATATGTTATAATACCCTCAGTTTGTCAGAAGACAAACGGCAACACGCCAGCAGGCCTGTCCTCGATTGTTGTAGTCGGGGGCACAGCCCACACCACCAACTCCCGAGAGAGAGATTGCGCGACCTCCGCGAAAAAAACCACCAAAAACAAAAAGACTCCCCACGACAGCCAACCAATCTGTTCCAAGGGATTGCTCACCCCTATCCCCAAAGAGAGAGAGATTGCGCGACCTCCGCGAAAGAAAACACCAAAAACACTCCTCCCACATCTCAGGAGCCGCCCACACCCACCACCAAAGAGAGAGAAATTGCGCGACCTCTGCCCAAAACAGCCACTAAAAACTTGACTTTTCGCCCAGGATCTGTTATAATACCCCCATGTTTGTCAGCAGACAAACGGCAACACGCCAGCAGGCACCGCAAATAAACCACTAAAAACCTAAAAGGCCGATTCCTGTATGACTCAAAACCCTTTTTTAACCTCTAAGAAACCTTTTTCAGTCAACTTCGCAAGTCCGGCCGATACCGGCCGGGTGGTCGATGGCAAAGTTCTGCGACAAAGTGTACTTTATGAGCCGAACTTGCCAAGAACACCAAGCTTGACTGAATTTACCTCTGTGCTCTCTGTGACCTCTGTGGCTAAATTACCCAAATTAACTCTTCTGTCCGTTTTTAGCGAGGAGCTTTTCTCGGATACAAGCCTTAGCCAAGTTACCCAAGTTACCAAATCAATCAAAAAAAACCTTTTTATGCAAAACAAACCCAATTTATGCGTTTTTTGGGCCGTAAATGGCGATTGTGAAGAAAAACAAACCCAATTCAAACCCAAATTTTACCCGCCGAGGCCTTGTGGCGGGCAAACCCAAAACAAAGCCAATTTTGACCTCTCAGCCCCTATCAAAGCCAAAACAAACCCAATTCAAACCCAAACAAACCCAATTCCTGCGGGTCACGCCATAGCTTCACCCAATGCGGGCTACGCCACCCAAAATTTACCCGCCATAGCTTCTGCGAAGGCGGGCCGCCTGCTGAATTAAGAAATTCTGCAAGGCAAAAGAAAATGAAAACGATCTCACTAAATAAAAACCAACTCACTAATCAAAAATACCACGACCCCGAAATATCACATACGATATGCAGCTCACGAAAGGAATGGATGTATCAAAACGCACCAAGCCAAACTGCTCTGAAAATCTTTTTGCTCGGGTCTGTCAGATATTTATTAAGGCACCTGCCGCCACTAAGCAGTTCACCCTCCATACACTCTGAAGGCTCAGAAACCTCAACCTCCAAAGCGCCGTCATCGCTGAGCAACAAAAGTTTTTCAGAATCTTCAAAGCTAACAAGCGCTTCAGGACTGAAACTGCTCACGCTTGTACTAATTTTCCTTACCAGCGTTGGTTGTTTACCTTTTTCTCCCGACCAGCGATACAACGCGAAATCCTGCTGCTCATCTTTCGGCCCGGCAAGTATAAAATATGCGTTACGACAACCTGAATATTCCATGCTCCTTATTCCCAGCCCGCCCAAATCCCACAACATCGGCTCGCCAAAAACCGGCTCTCGCTGCTTTTCAACCAAATCCCGGGCATTTTCCAAAGGCACAACTATCGCTTTTGCCGAACCACCCCCCTCGTCAAAAACAAGAGGATTTCTAAACCCGATATAAAGTACCCTGCCATCGGCAGAAGCACAAAGCCCTTCGATATTAAGCCCAGCTTTTTTGGGAGCAAGCTCTCGGCGTTGTTTATCCGTAAGATATAACGCATTAAATCCGGCCGCTTTCTTAAGGTCCAGTTCACACATGCTCTTTACTTTGAGTAAACTATGGACAAGCGTTCGGCAAGGCACACCCACAGGCTCAACGCTAATGTTATCGTTTTGCACCGTAATTTTTGTGGCGAAAAAACGATACCTGTTCGGACGCATCTTGCCGTCCTTGTTCCTGCCGTGCGAGGTTATCCAGTAAACAGTCTCACCAACAACCGTCGCCCCTTCGATATCCGCTTCCGGATGCTTTGGGCTTGCCTCAAGAAACTGTGTAAGGTCATAAGAATAAACAGGCCTGCAGGTTTGGCCGGTTTTATAAACCCTCAAAACATTATTTTCATCATCCGCCACAACGAACATCTTGTCAGATATGGCAACTGCCGCCGAGACATCGCTCGTCCCGTAATACACCGACACCTGCCGAGTCGAACACTCCTCTTCGGTGCCATTTGTCACACTACAAATCAAAAGAAAAAATAACAATTTACTTATAATTTTAATACCAGAGTTCTCCATAGCGACAGTATAATTCAACGACGATTAGGGGGCACCAAAAAACCCGCTCGAAAAACCTGCCTTTCAAATAAAAGTACCTGCACTGTCCTATAATACTAACTTTATATGCTTAATAACCAAATCTTATGAAAAACAAGCTGCAGCAAAGACCCTCAAAGCCCTGCCAGAGTCGATTTCCCTTGAATCCAATCGCCATATCTGCTAAAATATAAACAACTTAACTAAGGGGAACCCTGTAGGGGTCAGGAGTGGTGATGAAGCTTCTATCAGTCTTCTCGGTGTTCCAGCAACAGCAGATAATTGTTTCAACATTGTTCCTTTACCAGTGGAATGGCCGGTTCAAGCCCTGCAGGCTAAGTTAAGAAAGAAGTTGTTATGAATAGGTACAAGAAAACAAAAACACGTTATCGAGATTGCACTATTGCTCTGCTGATAATCTCATTTCTTATCCTGCCTGTAACCATCGCTGCCGGCCAGGACATTTCAAAAGCAGCTAAAGAAAAACTGCAAACGAGAATTACATATAGCTGTGTTAATCTGCCCATTGAGACCGTCTTGATGAACCTGGCCGAGCAGGCCAACATAGACATCGTCAAAAGCCCGAAGGTCACAGGAAATGTTACGGTAAAAGTAACCGAGGTCCCACTCGAAGAAGCGCTGACAAATATACTGGCTGCTCATGATTACACCTACATCACCACTGAAAGCATGGTCAGGGTGATGCCGCTGCCTGAAATTGCCACCGCAAGGGAACCACTCGTTACAAGAATCTACCAAATCACTTACGCCGACGCCAATGATGTCGCCAAGGCTTTGGGCAATTACATCTCCAACAGGGGCAACCTGGCCCTAAATAAGGGAACCAGCCACATAATCGTCACGGACACAGAAAACAAAATAAAAGGTATAGACAAATTCATTGAGCAAATAGATTATGCAACCCCTCAACTGCTGGTTGAAGTAAGGCTTTATGACATAACCGCCACCGAAGGCTTTGAATTGGGCACCGAATGGACCGTGGGCCGTAATGTCACAACCCATATTGAGACAGACCTCCCGTTGGGCACGACTAATACAACCACATTTACTGAAACGACAAGCGGTGTCTATAGGGATTCCGACGATGGCCCTGCCAATTCCTTTACTGTTGAAGGAACCACGGAAGAAACCACAGAACTGCCGTTAGGAGCCTTTTTGGCCAGAACACCAGAACAGCTCAAAGAATTTACTACCAGACGAAGGAAACCGTTTGTAGGCGGCTCGTTCGATCGTTTAGAGGGAGGCACCTTGAACTTCAGTCTTCTCAACGACGCCATCGATTTGGAATTTGCGCTGAACATCCTGCACCAGCAGGTCGAAGCAAAACTCCTGGCCAACCCACGAATACTCGTGCTCGATAATGAGACCGCCAATTTCGAAATTATACGCGAAATACCATACAGGGAGTTAATGCAGGTAGCTCGGGAGGACCCCATAACTTATACGGCATTCAAAAACGTTGGCGTCCACCTTAAGGTTACTCCCCATATCGCAAGGGATGAGATGGTAAAACTGCATATCGAACCCGAATTCGGTGTTTTGGTAGGTTTAAACGCAGAAGGAACCCCAACCGTCGATACCAGACGGGCTAATACCGTTACAATGATAAAGGACGGCCAGACCATAGCACTCGGAGGTCTCAAACAAAACAAAACCACAAAAGATATTGCCAAGGTTCCATTGCTCGGTGACCTGCCTCTAATAGGCGGTTTGTTCCGGTCCGAAACAGAATCGGTCGAAACCAGTGAGTTGGTATTGTTTATCACCACCACTATTATTACCGAACCCGCACTTTCTCAAATCGAGCAGAGACAATTCGAAGCGACCGAATTTGCCATCCCTGAGTTGTCGAAAACAAGGCTCGAAAGCAGGGAACTAAAAACCAAAGCAAAAGAATCTGAAGTACCAGAGATTAAAGAGCTGCTTGATATGATGCTGCAGGATATGGAAAAATAAGAAGCTAATACCTGCCGGTTTTACAGGGACAAATTCGATCAGGTCATAAACCTTTTATTCCAACTATCTCACCCGGAAGCAACTTCATCCCCGGAGGAATTTCTATCAGCATGGGACGGCCCCATTGTGGAATATTAGGAACCAGCCATAATCGCTGCGGCATCACCTCCATAATCGGACCAAGATACGTTACCTTCGAAGCGGCAATCTGCAGAGGCTCAGTTCCCTTGACAAGCTGGACAGTCATTCCTGCTCGAACCCAGGCCAACTGTTCGTCACTGACATAGGAGATAATCTCCGAAGGCTCTCTGCCCGAGATTGTAAGAATCGGCTCGCCGGACGTGACAGCCTCACCTGAACGCAGAATCATCTGGCGAACAACACCTTCGCCTGTCCTTCTAACCGGACGACGCAGAATTTGACTTACCACGCCGTCTATCGGTGCCTTCAAAACCAAAGGCTCACGTCTTGCCAGCAATTCCCCAACGCGAAGCTCCTGAACCTTTATCGCCCTGCGTAAAACTTCAAGAGTGTTGTCTGTCGAAAGATACTGCGGCTGACGCTGTGCAAATTCATCCCGCCGCTGTTGGGCCTGATTTAAACCGGCTTCAGTCTGCTCCAGCAACCGCTGGTTCTCCTGTACTTTCTTCGCCAGTGCAGCCTGCTCTAATTTTGCTTTCTGCACTTCATAATAGGCCGTATCGTTCTGGTCACGAACGCTCCGGGCGCTCGCAACTTTCATATCCAGTTCAAGCTGCTCAAGTAGTATTCGGTCGGTCTCAAGCTGTGTTTTCAACTCAAGCACACGAAGCCTCGCATCTTCCACATCCACGTAAAACCGCCGTTCCGATGCAATTCTGTCCGTCTGAAGGTTCGTTGCTTCCACTTCCAGACGACTCTCAGTCTCAGTTAACTGGGCTTGGAGATGCTGAATCTCAGCCGAAGCCGTGGCCAATTGAGCTTCGATGTTTTCGTCATCAAGAACCGTATCGATAATAGCAACAACATCACCTTTCTTGACCTTCTGGAAAAGCTGAACCGGAACATTTATCAAACGGCCGGTGCAGGTGGCAGCAACCTGACGAACCTGACCCTGCGCTATGCCCAAAACCTCGAAACGCTGCGCACGACGTTGAAACAATACTATCGCACATGCCAACGCACAAAACCACACAAACAGCGGTACCGCGTGCTGACGAAAACGACCTAACCTTGAGCTATTAGAATAAGTTTTCTTCATGCCGGTCTAAACCTCTAACAATTGCTCCTGCATTGTCAGGCTGATATTCTCAATACCCTCTATCTTATCCAGTTCCGACAACATCTGTTCGTTCTTCACAGCATTGCGTATCATCAACTGGTAAGCATATTCGACTTCGGAACTGCCGAAACCGCTGTCCTGCACCGATATCAGGGTAAAACTGCCGCAAAAATGCTTAAGAATCCTGGTAATCGGATGGTCCGGCCCGATATGGCCCGGCAGGGAAAAACGCAAAAAACCATTGTGAGGCTGATGGGTCCCGAAGGCGGTCATATACAGGAAAATCGCTATAAGGCTCAGCATAATCGTACCCAAAACGGCAATGGCGTAACGCTGAGAACCTGCCGCCATACCAATCACCAGCGCACAGAATATGAAAACTATGTCACGAGTGTCCTTAACCACGTTGCGGAAACGGATAATTGCCAACGCACCCATCAACCCAAATGCGCGGATGATATTATCACCGATAACCACCATAATCATGGCGACCACAACCGTCACCAAAACCAGCGATTGCACAAAGGTTCTCGAATAAGACAGGCCGCTGTGCGTAAAGTAATAAACCCAGGCCATAGCCATCCCCAGAAGAAACGCAAGCACCAGCGACAAAAGAACATTCTCCCAGGTAAACAGCCCGCCTGTAAGTGGAGTCCCTTCTAAAATCTCCCATATCTGGTTCATAACCTTACATCCCCACAGCCAAATGAGGCGCACAATACTTAAGTGAACACGCCTTTTTCAAAGACGTGGCATACTTTGATACGGACTGCTGACGCAGCCCGAAATACTCGGCCATACGACCGAGCCAGGCCGGATATCGACCCGTAAACTTAATTTCAAGTATCACAGTATTCAGGTTTATCGGATTATGCCTCCAGCCACCGCCGCCAAACAATACAACCGGCTCGGCAATGCTCTTATAAGCCAGCCCGCGGTCAAACGTCACGCGAACCCTGTTTTCCGAATCGCCCTCGTAGGCCCGCCGCTTATAGCGAATCAGAACCACGGGCCTGGCGCAAACACTATGCATATACAACTGAAATTGCCTGATTGCTTCTATGTCGGTTTTGTGGCCCTGTAAAGGCGGAACATATTTGCCCGCCAGCAAGGCAGCTATATCACCTCTGCCCACACGGGCGCGACTCTTGATAATAACGGTATTGTTCCTTCGCTTAATTTCGAAAAATCGCGGATACGTAAGGTCGTCCGTATAACTGCGAATACGCAGCTTAAAACGCTTCAAAACCCCACGTAGAGACTCCCGACAGAGCCGCAAATCGTCCGAGTCCAGATACAAACTAACAATCGGATAATAACCACTCGGCTGCAATTTGCTGTAGCGGTCCAGCTTCAGGTAAGGCTCGATAAAATGTGCAATCTCCGCAGCCTTCGACTCGCTTATGACATACTTCATCTCATAGCGGCAGAAAAGCGTACGGTCAACAAATGTCTCTTTCGTTGAACTTTTTTCCACAATAAAAAACCGCCAGCCTTATTAAAATTGCAGGAGAGGCATGATATCGATACCTGTGAAGTGATTCCCTAACACTGATACCCTTTAAAAACACCAGCCTCACACCCTAAAACAAAAGTGATATGCGAAAAAAGCCAGCGACACCCGCTGAACCTTCTCCGCGAACTTATTATAAAGTCAAACCAAACAACACTTTAGCAGTATTATTATATCAAATTTCCCGTCGTCCCGTCAAGGGTTTTATCACACACACAACACCCCTTAAGGATTGTAGCTTCAAAGTCCGATATTTCGCTACTCTTTGCCGGTGTTATAAGGTTTAATTCAGCTTACCGGGTACCACTTCTTTACAGCCGCTAAAAGTTCTTTCCTATCGTTGGCCGTCAAGAGGCCCTGCTGGGCCCTTTTACGCTCAGGGTGCAGTTTGCAATATCCTACAATGAATTTACGAAAATATCTAATGGCCTTTTTAGCTTCATACAATTCACTAACCAGTTCAAAGTGCTTCAACATCACCCGCCCCTGCTCTTCGATTCCCGGTGGCTCCAGCGGACCTCTGCCGTCGAAAACAGTCCGCAGGTGCCTGAAAATCCATGGGTTACCAACAGCGCCTCGTGCAATTACCACTCCATCGACGCCGGTTGAATTCATACGCTCGGCAATAATCTCGGCTTCAAACAAATCTCCCCCGCCGATTATTGTCAACTTTGGAAATTGATTTTTCAACCGGGCCAGAAATTCCCAGTCAGAAGTGTCCCGAAACCTTTGCTGAACACTTCGCCCGTGGATTATAAGAGCATCCACCCCTGCTGCTGACGCCTCTGATACAATCTCTAAAAAGTTCTCACGTGACTGCTCGGATTTATCAAAACCAATACGCAGTTTCATAAGAACCGGACAATCGACCGCTTCACGGACACGCCGGAAAATCGCCATCACCTTCTCAGGTTCTTTAAGCAGATACCCTCCACGCCCACGACGCAGGACCTTTGGCGCGGGACACGCAAAATTCAAGTCGATTAAATCGTAGCCTACCCTTGCAAGCTCTTTTGCTGCTCTCGCCATAATATGCGGCTCAGTACCCAAAATCTGAGCCCCTACAGGATGCTCGTCGTCGCGTGGTTTAAACTCCGGTTTTTCGACCACGCCCGGATGGGCTGCGCTTTTGGCTAAGATAACACCGGCAAAAGTCAACGGCGCCCCAAAATCAAGGGCCATTCTGCGCATTGCATAATCGCTGTACCCACTCAAAGAGGCCTGAAAGAAAGGAACATCTAAACTGATATGGCCGAGCTTCAACATCACTGTTTATTCTGTGAGGCCTTCCTGCGATCCGATATGTAACAAAGCAGTATGCCCAGCTCAAACAAAAAATACAGCGGAATAGCCAAAGCCACCTGAGAAACCACGTCGGGCGGAGTAGCCATAGCTGCAACTATCACGATTACAAGAAGGACATATTTTCGGGACTTTGACATGGCCTTTATTGATACCAGCCCTGTCTTATTTAAAAAGAAAATGGCAGTTGGTGTTTGAAAAGCAATTCCGAAAACCAGCATAAGGTGTGTCATGAACGATATGTAAAGTGGAAAAGAATAAGTCGAGTTCAGATCCAGGAAATCGTTCATCTTAACAAGGAAACCTAATGTAAGCGGTGCTACTACTATAATAAAAAACAGCGAGCCCGCGATGAACAACACAGCAGAAAAAGGCACCGCATAGCGAACATAACGCTTCTCATGCTGATACAGCCCCGCTGCGACAAACATCCATATATGATAGAAAACCCACGGTGACGATATGACCAGACCCGTGATTAAGGATATTTTGACATAGCTCAGGAAACCGTCCGCAGGCCCAAGCGCCTGCATCCTCGCCTCTTCACCCATCACCGCCAGGTATGGGTCTTCCATAAAGTGTATCACCTTAAAACCAAAATAAAAGCCGGCAACAGAGCAAACCGCAAGACCCGCCAGGGCATAAAGCAGCCGCATGCGCAATTCCTCTATGTGTTCGCCCAAGCTCATTGTGGAACTTATAAGATTGTCTTTTTTTTTAGTGCCGCCCATTTTAATTGGTGGTTATATACACGGTGATTACAACGCCGGATAAAGCAAAGGCCGGATACCCATCATCACACTGATGGGTTGGTATCATCCGAAGCAGCGTCCTTGACCTCTTTAACTATGTCATCCTTAACCTGCTCAACATCACTTTCAATGTCTTCCTTGACCTCTTTGGCCTCGTTAACACCCTTTTTGAATTCGGTCAGGCTCTTGCCCAGACCCCGGGCAATCTCGGGCAACCTTCTGCCGAATATCAGCACGGCAACAACAAGAATGATAACAAGCTCAAGTGGGCCCGGCGTCCAAAAACCCGGATATTGCAGATATTCAGTCATTTCAGTCTCCTTATCTTATTTCAAAAGGCATTATAGCATTAGCAGTGTCAGTTCGTCAATTGCTAAACAAATCGGCAAAATGTTGACATATATATCAGCAAAGACTATAATCTGTTCCTGTTACAGGGTCAAGTAATGGGGGTTCATTTTGCGAAAATAGGCAAAATAAGAACCCAACAGCCGTTTTTTGGAGCAGGCCATGGCAAATACCGGTCGAGATAAAAGCCTTCAATCTATTATAAGCCTTTGTCTGCTCGCAGTCCTTTGTCTTATCGCAATCGCGATCCTTATAAAGCAGTCCGATGCAGACATGAGTAGATTTGGCATTGAAATATCCGAAGAGCAAGCTCCTCTTGCACCGAATGGTTTCGAAACCCTTTCGGAAATCAAAACCTATACCGCCGAAAACCTATACGAAAAAATCAACGGTAAGGCCCCCCTTTATACCGAATCCGGCTTTAAGCAACTATCTACACAACGGTTCACAAGCAGCACCGACCCAAACCTCTGGGCCGAACTCTATATCTTTGATATGGGCCAGGTCAAGAACGCTTTTTCTGTTTACAGTACTCAAATTCGGGCCGAAGCCAAGTTTCTGCCCGAATTCGAATTTACATATAAAACCGCCAATGCACTGTATTTTGTGCACGGTAGATACTACGTCGAACTGGTCGGCTCATCCGAAGCAGCAGAGCTTTCCTCTGCAATAGCAGAAATCGGCCGAAGAGTCCGGACAAACCTGCCCATCGATACCGATTCACAGATAACGGAACTGGCGATTTTCCCTAAGGAAAATCTGGTGACTGGTGGCATAAAGCTCTATTTGGCAAGCACGTTCGGATGCGAAGGCCTAACAGACACCTTCAGCGCAAGATACATGCTGGAGGATAATGAGGTTATCGCTTTTCTTAGTAAAAAAACAAATTCGAGTGAAGCCCAAGCTGTTGCGCAAACTTATTATAAATTCCTTATTGACAATGGCGGCGAGGACAAAATTCCAAAAGACCAGTCGCTGCAGGCCAAAGTACTCGATTTCTATGGCACTACTGAAATAGTTTTTGCTACGGGCCAATTCGTAGGTGGTATCCATGAAGCGGAAAATCAACAAAGTGCAGAACAGTTAGCTATAACACTTCTTGACACACTAAGCAAAATTGCAGAATAATGGACGAGCAAAAAAATCAAAATTTTGCCAGAAGAGAATTTCTGACCCGCACCGGCAAAGCGGCACTGTCAGTTGCCGCAGCAGGCACCATTGCCTGGACACTCTACGATAGAAAAGGCCCTGGCACCGAGTCAAAAGCCAAGAAGCTCGTGCAATTCCCGGATTTTTCCGTCCCCAAAATAGACGGTCAGACAATAAGC
>Ga0114923_10000551_pt1 | contig 28878 bp, 27 predicted proteins | sample SumtaG_FD_89578 | JGI IMG/M metagenome (GOLD analysis project Ga0114923, IMG submission 89578) | Deep subsurface microbial communities from Indian Ocean to uncover new lineages of life (NeLLi) - Sumatra_00157 metaG | ecosystem: Environmental > Aquatic > Marine > Oceanic > Sediment | place: near... | reverse complement strand
TTGGTTCCCCCGAAATATCGAACGACAATGGCCAGCACATTGCACAGGTGCCTACTTGCCAGTTGCTGCAGCATGGGTAGGCCGGCGGATCCCGACGGCTCCCCGTCGTCATTGGAAGCTTCGAAGATGGCGCCATCGAGCAACAGCCGGAAGGCGTGGCAATGATGGGTGGCATCGTGATAGGCCCTACGTATGTCTTTCAGTTGCCGCTGGACATCTTCCTGGGAATCAGTCGGCGAAAGCAAAGTGATGAAGCGCGATTTCTTTCGAGTGATTGTGTGGAGGGTCGAGTCCTCCAGCGTGAGATAAGAATCGATCATCTGCTGCCTTCAACAGGGATCTCTGGTAGTTTGGACAGCTGCTGAACGCGCTCGAATGCCGCGCGAACGGTTTCCTCTTTGCCCTCGATGAGAAGGGAAACGCTTCCCTTGCCCACGCCGATGCCACTGGAGCAAATATGCGTGGCGCGAACCTCGAACAGCAGTTCGAGCGCATCGATCTCGCTCACCACATGCCCGGTGAGCGGATACATGCCGCAGGGCAATCCCATCGCCAGTTCCAGCCTGCGGCTGCCCAGATCGAGCGCCAGATCGGCAATCGAGGTATGAACGGATTTGGCAACGGAGATGGGAATGACAATGTCGACGCCGCGGGCGATGGCCGTTGGCACGTATCGCCCTACGGTTCCTCCAGTGGCGGCGCCCAGCAATACGCCGACGGTTCCGAACGGATCGAGAGCGTTTCCACCCTTAATGACGACATCTCCTGCCGTCAAGCTGCCGAGAACGGCCTTCTCGTCGAACGGGATCTGCACCCCGTCCTTGAGAACCAAATCGGTGGCTTCGCCCAGCCGAGCATTGACGTTCCAACGATCGTCGATCACACCGGCGGCAAATGCTCCTTGGTCGATGGGATCGTCGAGCAATTCCGATGCGACGTACCCGTTGGTCGTTCCCAGGGTTACGACGATGGTTCCCCCTTTCATGGCTTGAGCAACGATGTGATGGGCGGCAACGCCTTGCGCGATCAGTCGTTTTGCTGTTGACGGATTCAGGACTACGCTAGCTTTCATAGGACTCCTCAGCCTCGTGCGGGATTCCCGTATATGCTATAAGATGCACCGTTCCGAATCAAAAGCAATAGAGTAAGGTGGTCCGAAACGATGCAATACGATAAGGCGCTGTACCAACAGGAGCTCGAGCAGTTTACGTGGGACATCCCTGCAGACTATAACATTGTGGATGTTGTCGAAGGACATGCCCTCAAGAACCCGGACAAGATCGCCGTCTTCTGGGAAGACGCGGCCGGGAACGAGCGGCAAGTAACGTACGCCGAGTTGGTGAAGGGGACTCGTCTCTTTGGTTGCGCGTTGATCGAATTAGGTGTACAGAAACGCGATCCCATTCTGCACGTGCTTCCACGTTTACCCGAAGCACACATGGCGCAGTTGGGAACATTTGTAGCCGGCGGCGTGGCCGTTCCGTGTTCCGAAATGTTGAAAGCCAAAGAGATTGCCTATCGATCGAAAACCAGTGGCGCCAAAGTTATCGTAGCCGACGTCTCTATTGTGGAGATCGTGGAAGCGGCTCGCGGAAACTGCCCTCTGGAAACCTTCATCCTCATCAATAGCCCGGAACCCCACGACGGCTGGATTCGATTCGAAGACCTTGTTGAGGGCGCTGATGAAACGGTGGAAAAGGTTCCACTGACGGTCGACGATCCGATGACCATCAATTTCACCTCCGGGACGACGGGAAGTCCCAAGCCGGTCGTGCACAAACATCGATGGATGTACTGCCATAACCGCATTACGGCGCGTTATTGGTACGGGGCCACCGAGGATGACATCATCTGGGCGACCACAGCTCCCGGCTGGGCCAAGTGGTATTGGAGCCCGATCGGCGTTTCGTTGACGTCAGGCGCAGCGCAACTGATGTACAACGGACGCTTCGATGGCGAGCGCTACATCGAACTGCTGGAGAAATACAAAGTAACCAAGCTGTGTTGCACGCCCACCGAGTACCGCTTGTTCTCGCAGCTTCCCGATTTGGCGAACCACAACGTCGTACTCAAGGACGCTTTGTCCGCAGGCGAGCCGCTCAACGTCGAGCCGATCGAAGCTTTCAAGCGTGCGTTCGGCGTGACCATCCGCGACGGCTATGGCCAGACCGAATCCGTGTGCTTGGTCTGTAACCTGCCGGGGATGCCGGTCAAACCAGGCGCTATGGGCGTGCCGACGCCGGGCCCCGGCGTAACGCTGATTGATGAAGACGGCAATCCTGTCTGCAAGGGAGAGATCGGCGAAATCGCGCTCAAACCCGAGTCGCCTGCCATTTTCGACGGATACTGGAACTCTCCGGAGTTAGACAAAGAAGCCTTCTCGGGTGGCTGGTATCGAACCGGCGACCTGGTTCGCATGGACGAAGACGGTTATCTGTTCTTCGAAGGCCGCACTGACGATGTCATCTTGACGTCCGGTTATCGCATCGGCCCTTTCGAAGTAGAGGACGCCCTGGTGAGCCATCCCGCCGTGGTGGAAGCGGCCGCCGTTGCTTCGCCTCATCGCGAGCGAGGCGAGATCGTCAAGGCGTTCATCATCCTCGCCGACGGCTTCGAGGCGTCGGACGAGCTGACCAAGGAGCTTCAGGATCACGTAAAATCGGTGACCGCACCCTATAAGTATCCGCGGGCCATTGACTACGTAACTGGACTTCCCAAGACGATCAGCGGTAAGATCAAGCGCGCCGAGCTGAAGAAACGCGAATGGGAGGGCTGGGATCGACGATGAGCCAACGACCTGTCTCCACAACGGCTGTTGTAGTCTGCGCGCTCCTGTTGAGCGGGTTATCGGTTGCTGCGGGCGGGTTGTACCTCGGAATGCCTGTTTTCACGCTCGATCTCACTACAACGTTGGCACAACTTCCTGTGGCCGTCAACGGGGCATTCGATGCGCTGGAAGCGACCTTCATCGATCTCGGCGTTCCTCCGGCGGAGTTGGACGAGATTCGAGCGCAGTTTGATGACGCGCTGACAGGCATTGAAGACTTCACGAGTGAATTCCCGGCGTGGGTTCCTGTACCTTTGATTGGCGGCGGAATCGAATTCGGGTTGCCCCTTCTCATTATCGACGGCATCCGGATTTCCGGAGGATTGTTATCCGAGAGTCTGGTGCGATCAATCTCGCGCATGGCTGGATTTGAGATTCCGCAGCCATTGGCCGATTTCGACCTGGACATCGGCGAGCACTCGGGGAACGTGACCGCCGATCTTGAGTTCTCGGCATGGGCGTTGTCCACCGAAGTCGTCAAACGCCTGGACTTGCTGATCCTGGCGCTGAATCTTGGTGCCGGGCTCGACCTCATCGGGGGCGAGATCATCCCTCTGATTACGTATGACCTTCCTGCTGAGATGGCGGGTGGCGTGGCCGCGGCATTGAATGCACTACATCTGGATGAGCTTGCATGGTCCGCATTTACGCTACATGCCATGATAGGATTTGAGTTGGGACCTCCGTTCCTCAGGCTCTATGGTGATGTCCGATGGACAGTACCGCTGAGCCAAACCGAGGAATGGTGGGGTATTCGCACGGGGCCGGTGTCTGCTCTGTTGGGATTCGTGATCCGCTTCTGATTACTGACGAACAACTACTACAAAAGGCCAATGAAATCCGCGAGCGGGCCTATGCACCCTATTCCGGCTTCAAGGTGGGCGCTGCTCTGCTCTGCGCGGACGGCACCGTATTCACCGGCATCAACATCGAGAATGCAGCGTTCGGGCCGTCGATTTGCGCCGAACGAACAGCCTTCTTCAAAGCGATCTCCGAAGGGTATCGAGATTTCGCAAAAATCGCCGTTACCTGTGACAAGGAGTACTGCTCGCCGTGTGGTGTTTGCCGACAGGTGATGTCCGAACATGCCCCCGATCTGGAAATCCTGATGGGTAACCTGCAAGGGACGTTCAAGAGCGTATCCATCCGCGATTTGCTGCCGCAGGGCTTTACGCTCCTAGAAAACTCCTGAACTTGCTCGGCAACCCTTAGAACGCCCGAAACTAGGCTTCGCGCCCGAAACTATGCCTCGGGAATTCCCGCGATTCGCTCCACAATCAAGGTCGGTGGGTGATGCTCGGCTCCGGATGGATCGAGCGTGTAGGCGGCTTCCACCATCCCACATGCCTGATCGAGATGCTCTTCGGAGTTGACGTGGAGCCAAGCCAAGATCTCGTCTTCCTCGACGTGGTCTCCCACTTTATGTAACAGCTCCACACCGACGGCGGGATCGATTTCGTCCTCCTTGGTGTAACGTCCTGCTCCGAGCAGGTTGGCGGCTCGTCCGATTTCCAGGGCGTTCAGACTGGCAATCGTGCCCGATTGAGGTGCACGAGCTTCGACCTTTCGGGCGGCACGAGGCAGCAGTGAAGGATCGTCAATCACAGCAGGGTTCCCGCCCTGTTGAGAGATGAGTTGCCTGAAGCTGTCCAACGCCTTGCCGTTCATGAGCAAGTGATCCAGCTTGAGAACGGCTTCCTCGCGCGTGACTGCCTCTCCGGCGAACACCAACAGCTCGGCTCCCAGTTCGCAGCACAAAGCGGAGAGATCGGACGGGCCCTTGCCTTTCAAGGTGTCGATGGCTTCGAGAACTTCGAGCGCGTTGCCTGTCATCAGCCCGAGTGGCTGGGACATGTCCGTGATCAGCGCCGACATCTGGCGCCCCAGTTTGGATCCGATGGCCACCAGCGATTGCGCCAGTCTGCGGGAGTCTTCCATCTCCGGTAGAAACGCACCGGCCCCTGTCTTAACGTCGATGACGATGCCTTGGGCTCCGCCGGCGATCTTCTTGGACATGATGGAAGCCACAATTAAGGGTAGGGAATCGACCGTCGACGTCACATCGCGAAGTTCGTAGAGAATGCGGTCGGCCGGCACCATGTCCTCGGTATGGTCGGCCAAGGCAAGTCTTGTCTCGCGGACCAGTTTCAAGAATTCGTTTCTCGAGAGGTCGGTACGGAATCCCGGGATGGATTCAAGCTTGTCGATGGTTCCGCCGGTATGACCGAGCGCACGGCCCGACAGCTTGCCCACCGTCAGACCGGCGGCAGCAAGGAGAGGAATAAGAACCAAGGTGGTGGTGTCTCCCACGCCCCCGGTGGAGTGCTTGTCAACTGAAAATCCGCCCATGTCCTTCGGTGTGAATATGGAGCCGGAATGGGCCATCACATCGGTGAGGATGGCGGCTTCTTCGTCCGTCATGCCGCGAATGCACGTGGCCATCAGCAATGCCGAGGTTTGATATTCGGGGATCGAACCGCTGACCGTCCCGGAAATCCAATGCTCGATTTCTTCTCGTGTCAGGGTTTCTCCGTCTCGTTTCTTTCGGATGATGTCTACCGTATTCATGGACTCATTCTAGGGTTGAGCATCCGAATGATCAAACCGGAATTGGTAAAGCATCGTTTCGTTCCCACGGAAGCCGGCTGACTCATAGAGGCATCGAGCCGCCTTGTTGTCGATCCGTGCCAATAAGCGAATGCCGGCCAACCCGAGTTTTTCGGCCAGCTTGATACAGTGCTGTAGCAACGCCTGTCCGATGCCGTGACGGCGTAATTCATGGACCACATGAAGTTCGTCGAGATAGAGAAATCCCAGACGGGCATCAAGCTTGGGGATTCGCGTGAGAATGAACAGACCAGCTGGCTGATCGCCATAGAATGCAATCAGGAACCATGCACAATCTGAGTTCAGCGCGTCGAAGTGGCGTAGGCTTTGTTGCATGCCTTCGAGTGCACTGTCAGCCACCATAGGATCGTCAGGACTGTCCGATTGCACGAATCAACTCGGCCAAGGCGTCTAGATGGCTCTCGTTCGCTACCACAACTCGGAGTTCGGGCATCTCCATGGTGGGGCAACCTACCCGGTTTCAGGGTCTCTATCCATGCGCAGCTCAAGGCGGACGGCTATACTCTTGACTACTGCCAGACGTCAATACTGTAGGTGCTACTGCCGGACGGCAATACTGCAAGTACTACTGCCGAATGGCAATACTGCAAGTATCACAGGAGGGTATGAATGGACATCCCACGATTCTTGTTTCGAGTGAAAGATCGTCAGATTGAAGAAGAAGCGCGCAAGATGGTGGCCTCGTTTGGGTTGAAGAACGTCGAGATTCGCCGCGACGACACCATCAAGGACGCCTGGTTCGAAGACAGCGAAGTGATGAAAACGACGTTTGGGCTGAACGACATCCGGGAGTATCTTGAAGAGCTGACAGGGCGTTAGATTTGCGAGATGACCCAGCTAGCGGGATAACGGAAGGCTCTTGCGCTATTCGGGAGTTTCCGTCTGTGCTTTGGCTTTGCGTGTCTGCTGAGCCGTGATCTTAACCGACCCCCCAGTCTCGAAACGCTCTCTCAGCTTGGACGACATGTAGTCCATCCCCCAGACGGCGACCATAATCAGCAGCATCAGCACGATGGCCTGATCCCAGACCCAGTTGCGGGTGAGCTGCAGCAGGCGCTGACCGATCCCACCGCCACCGACCAAGCCGATGATGGTTGCCATACGCACATTGATGTCCCACCGATAGATCGTAAATGAGAGATAGGGATTGACGATCTGTGGCACGATACCGTACAGGATCACCTGGAGTTTGTTGGCGCCGGTGGCGCGAATGGCTTCGACAGGACCGCTGTCAATGGATTCAAGACGCTCTGAATACAGCTTGGTAAGATCGGCCACCGAGTGGACAAACAGGGCGAGTGCCCCCGCGAATGCCGACGCCCCCGTGCGCACCCATACTACGAAGATGATGGCCCACACGAAAGGCTGAATCGACCGGATGATGCTCATCAGGATGCGAAGAACTGTGTACACGAGTCTTCCAACGATTCCAGTGGAAAGATTGCGTGCGGCCAGGAAGCTAAGAGGTGCGGCAATGAGAACGCCGAACAAGGTAGCCATGAACGCCATGAATAAGGTGACGATGAGCAGTCGGAATCCAAGATGCAGAATCGACCAATCTGGGTGAAAGACCCGGTACCAGATTTCCGATGTGGCCGAAGCATTCGTGAAGAGCTTGACAAGATCAACCTGTGTAAACAGCGCCGAGGCCACGTACATAGCCATTCCTAGTACTACGACGGCAACCATCCAACTGCGGCGGTACCAGCCCTTGCGTTTGTCCGGGAGCTCTGCCACGCTGACGGATTGAAATCCCGCCACATTGTTGTGCAGATCCGAGTATCGACCAGTCGCAACAACTAGGAACACTAGAAGCGGCAGCAAGTGCAGTGAAAGCGACCTGAGGAGTCTTCTTCTTAGGAAGTGCTTTTCGGGTTTGCCCGACGCATCGGCAAGGCGGCGACCGGTGAGCTTCATCCCAGGGCTGACGGCGAACGATTGCCATAGGAAAGCCAACTCGACGGAGACGACGACCATGATCCACCAGGGAAGCGATAGAAAGTCACGCGAGCCGTGAACGAGATCGTTCCAAATGAACGAGGAGACACCCCACAGTCCTACAAGGACTAGAGTATCTATGAAGGCAATGGCCAAGTCCTGACGGTAGGCCTTGAATGCCTTCTTCCACGAAGGGCGCGGTGACATGAATCCGGCGTGGTATTCCTGTTCCATGGCTATCCGATCTTCTCCCTAACTCGAGCACTGATGTAATCAAGAATCCATACGATAAGCACGATGGCGACTATGACGGCGCCGACCTGATTCCACGCGTCGGGTATCCGTCCGACCTCGTTCTTGAAGTAGAAGAGAAGCGTTCCGATTCCGCCACCTCCCACCAACGCGATGATGGTGGCCATGCGAATATTGATGTCCCATCGATACAAGGTGAACGCCAAATAGGACGGGATGATCTGAGGGATGACTCCGTAGATGACGACCTGCCATCGGCGAGCACCTGTGGCTGCCATGGCTTCCAGTGGTCCGGGGTCTACGGCTTCGACTTGCTCCGAGTACAGCTTGGCCAAGGCAGCGATCGTGTGGAAGAACAAAGCAAGAGCGCCTGCAAACGGATTACCGAATCCGACCCATACAGCAAATAGCACGGCCATCAGGATGGACTCGATCGACCGCAGCGCATTGAAGAGAGTACGCATGATTGAATAGATGACCCACCCGAAGGTGTTGAATCCCATGATGTTGCGCGCGCCAAGGAAACTGAGCGGGAATGCGACGATCGCACCAGAGATGGTGGCGAAGAACGCCATGAACATCGTCTCAAGCATATAATGGACGATGGAGAAGGTTCTTCCGGGAATCACATCTTGGGTTAGGTAGGAGAAATTCGGCGTGACTAGGTCCTTCCAGATATGCCCGGACTTCCCAATTCGTTCAACCAGCATTTGGAGGTTTATTGATGTGATCTTCCATCCAAGCCAGAACGTGAGGACCAGAAGAAGCGAAAGGAACAGCCCTCGATACGTCAGATACCATTTCCTGGGCTTCTCGAACGGTAGCTCGTCCTTGATTCGAGCCGCTTCGAGCATACGCCCAGTTGAATCACCGTCGTGCAGTAGCAGGCCTGGTGGACGGGTTCCCCAAACGGCAAGCGGTTGCGCGAATAGGACAAGATGCGCAGTTGCCCAACGACGAATGCTCTGGCCGAAACTCAGCGAGGTGTAGTTCGGACCGTACAGACGAAGCCCCAGCAGCCGAAGGCCGAGCGACTCTCCGAAGACGTGACTGATCAAGGCAAGCTCGAATGTAGCCACGATGACGACGGGCCATCCCCAAGCCGGCAAGGTCAGGGTCCTGTAGAAATTTACATAGGGAACGTACCAGTACTTGTTTAGCAGATACATCACTGCGTAGGCGATGTAGCCCCATGTTGCCCAGTCCAGCATGAACGCGGCAACGCGGGAACGGATGGCCGTAAGTCGATGCCCAAACTTGTAGTGTCTATCGGACTTCGACTTCTTCGGCCTCTTCACCGTAGATCTCCTTGAACTTCACCTTGTCGATCTCTGCGGGGGAACCCTCAAACACGATCTCGCCGTCCTTGAGTGCTAGGATTCGGGTTCCGTAGCGTCGCGCGAGGGACAGGAAGTGAAGGCTGGCGATTACGGTTACACCGTCTTCCTGATTCATCAGTTCGAGGTATTGCATGATGGAATGCGACGTTGCGGGATCAAGCGCGGAAACCGGCTCATCCGCCATCATCAGCTCCGGATTCTGCATGAGTGCTCGCGCAATCCCTACACGCTGTTGTTGCCCACCCGAAAGCTCGTCTGCACGCTTGTAGGCCTGCTCTGGAATTCCAACTCGCTCCAGGCAAGACATAGCATCGTCGATATCTTGTTTGGCGAACTTGTGAACGGCAGATGCGGTAGGATTCATGTACCCGAGACGTCCAGAGAGTACGTTGGTGAGCACGGTAGAGCGTTTCACAAGGTTGAATTGCTGGAAGATCATGGCCATTCTGCGGCGAAGATGTCTCAACTGCTTGGCCGGAGCCTTTGTCACGTCTTCGCCGTCGAACAGAATCGTTCCAGCAGTGGGCTCAATGAGTCGATTCAGACATCGAAGCAGCGTCGACTTCCCGGATCCCGACAGCCCTAGTAATACCAAGAACTCGCCCTTCTTGACTGTGAAGCTGATGTCGTTGAGCGCGAGAATCTCTCCGCGCTCGTAGATTTTTGTCAAGCCTTCCGCACGTATCAGATCATCCATGATGGCAGGCACCCTTTAATAGACACGGGAGAGGTTGCCCTCTCCCGCATCGATTTCAAATTACGTTATCAGTGATCTACCTAGTCCCGATCCGGAATGGGAAGACCGAGGATTTCGCGGTATCCGTCGTAGAAGGAGTCGTCGATATCAGCGACTGCCGTCCACTCGTAGAAGTTCGGGTCGCCCCAAAGGGCAGCGCCTTCGTCGGTGGCGATGTGAATCTTGATCGCTTCGACGATCTGGTCGGCGATGTCCACTGGGAACTCCGGTCCGAACGCCAAGCAGTCGTTCGGGATCGGACCGATGTTCATGACAACGCCAATGTCGGTGAGAACCTGATCGTAGTCATAGGTTTTCCGGACAGCACGTCGCAGGTCAAGGTTCAGGCCGAAGAAGTCGCCCTCGAACAGCTTCTTATTCCAGCGATCCCAGATCCACATCTCCGGGTCATCACCGAAGTCCCAGTTCCGTCCGGTCCAAGCTGCGGGAGCGCCAGGAGCGGAGCCATAGCCGGTGCAGAAATCTCCCTGGCCCTCGATGAGTGCGACCATGGAATTGGTGTGGCCACCGGTCGTTACGATGCTCGAGAATTCCAAACCGGCATCATTGAAGACCATGTTTGGGAAGACGTATCCGGACGTGGACCCGGTGTCGTTGTAGATCCAGACCTTGCCGTCAAGATCCGCGAGTGTCGTAATGCCGGAATCTCGGCGAGCGTAAACGCTGGCGTAGTACCACGGATAGCCATAGCGCTCCGATCCGAGTCGCGGGCTGACGTTTCCGCCCGTGCGATCGAAGATGCGGATGTACTGGTCCGTGGTGGGAAGACCAAACGTGTCGCCCTCGGATGCGGCGAACGCTTCGATCATGGCCGTGTAGTCCGCCTGCAGGCTGGAGATGATATACAGGCCAGTGAGATCAAAGATTGCTTCAGCGATTGCCTGGCCGACTGCCTCAACTGTTGCTCCTTCGGTGGACGGAACGAGGAGCATATAAATGGGCTCGCTCGGACTGGAGCCGGGCTGAGCAAAACCGATGACGCTGAGTCCCATGACGGCGATCAACGCCAGAGCCAAAAACCTACGCATGGTGCACCTCCTGGTGTTGCAGCAGAAACCTCGGGAAGCGAACTTGGAGCGCTCCAACCCCACTTCCCACTGTAGTCTTCATAATGGCTATCATAGGGCTTAAGGGCCCTACTAGTCAACGCCTCTTTCCTCGCGTCTTGCCTGCTATTCTCTCTTGTACGGCGTCCCCAAGAATTTCGGGAATCGCACGCGCCCGATGGCTCCTGAAACGACCAGTAGCGTAACGATGTACGGCAGCATTGATACAAACTCGCCCGGTATCGGCTTGGACGGCAATGTCTTCACCCACTCCGCCAATGCCTGGAAGAACCCGAAAATGAATGCGGCCAGCAGGGCCAATAACGGGTTCAGTCCACTGAACACAACGCAAGCCAGGGCGATGAATCCACGCCCTGCCGACAGTCCCTTGGTGACCAAACCCAACCAGGCCACACTCATGTAGGCGCCGGCCAAGCCGGCCATCGCACCGCCGAACACGGCGGCCAACAGTCGAATGCGGTTGACGTTGATCCCGGCCACGTCGGCGGCTTCCGGCATCTCGCCGGCCGCCTTGAGCATTAATCCGGCCCGCGTTCTCTTGAGGAACCAGTGAATGACGAACGGCAGAATCAACGCCAGCAGGATCACGGGGCTGTACAAGCCGATCGGTGTTCTGATCTTGAACAGCGAGACGGCTCGAGGAACGTCGTGGAAGCCCGGGGCCCCCAGTTGGATCAATCCGAACGCCACAAACCCCATGGCAAACAGGTTGATGCCGATGCCCGTCACCATCTGCGTGCCCTTCCAATAAGTGTTGATGAGCGCGAATAGCAGAGACATCGCGCCGCCGACGCCCATTCCCACCAATAGTCCGACGTAGGGGCCGCCTGCTTCTGCGCCAATGGCACCCGCAAATGCGCTCATTAGCAGGATTCCTTCCAGACCGATGTTAAACAGCCCGGCCGTTTCACCGACGATCTCACCGACGGCGGTCAGCGCAAGCGGGACCATCGCATGCAAGGAAATCCGCAGCAAACTTATGATATCACTGAAGTTCATGCCGATTCCTCCTCGATTGTGCCTCGTGTCGCGCGTCGCAAGCTTTGAATCAGCTTCTGTCCGCCCTTCTTGGCCATTGGGAACAGGCGGATGAGTTCGGGAATGGACATCGCTAATACGATCGCACCCATGACGACGCGAACCATTTCCAGCGGCACAGGATTGGAGCCATAGAACTGCATGACACGGCCGCCGGCATTCAGTCCGCCGAAGAACACGGCGGCAACGATGATGCCGATGGGATGATTGCGTCCCACCATGGCTACGGCCATGCCGTCGAATCCCATGTTGAGCAGCTGCGGCAATCCCCCGCCTCCATAAACGGCGTAGGTCGGAGGCAATCCCATCACGATGGTGGCACCGGCCAATCCGGCGGCAATGCCTCCGAGAATAAAGCTGAGGAACATCGTTCGTTTGGTGCGGATGCCGCCGTAGCGTGCGGCCGACGGATTAAGACCGGCGGCACGCAGCTCATATCCCGTGGCCGTATGCCAGAGCAAGAAATAGATGACCAAGGCAAAGCCGATAGACACGAAGATTCCGTAGGAAAGGTCGGTTCTGGGAACCAGAATGGGAAATCTTGCCGTCAACGGGATACTCAGTGTCTTTTCGGGTCTCAACGGATCGACGATGACGTAGATGGCCAGATACAAGGCCAGCCAACGAGCGATCCAGTTGAACATGATGGTCGAGATGACCTCGCTGACGCCACGCATCAGTTTCAATGCGGCCGGAATCAAGCTCCATGCTGCGCCGACTACCGCTGCAAAGATGAGTCCGACGATATGGTGAAGCCCGGGAGGCAGGGTGAAATAGGTGATGCACACGGCGGCGATAGCGCCCATGTACATCTGCCCCTCAGCGCCGATGTTGAACATGCCGGCGCGCAGGCAGATGGAAAACGTCAACGCCGTGAGGATGAGCGGCGTCGCCCGTGATAGTGAACTCGCCCATTCGTAGGAGCCGCCATAGGCGCCCTGAATGAGCGCGAAATAGGCCTTCCAGGGGTGGAAGCCCCAGATGGACATCAAGATCGCTCCGACCAGCAGTCCCACCAATGCGGCGATGAGAGACTCCAACACCGGGTGCAATCCGGTCAGCGTCCGATGTACTCCACGCAGCAAACGGGATTGTTGTGGTGCTTCTTTCGTACTCATGCGGTCTCCTTTGCTGCGGTCACGCCACCCATGAGCATTCCCACTCTCTCTCGGTCCAACTCATCCGGAGAACAGACTTCCATGAATTTCCCTTCGTACATGATGGCGACACGATCTGCGTATGCGAGCACCTCGTCAAGATCGGCCGAGACGAGGAGGATGGCCCGTCCTTTTCCCCTCATGTCGAGCAGGGTTTGACGGATGTAATAGGCGCTGCCGATGTCCAGACCTCGAGTCGGCTGAGCGGCGACTATGATCGCCGGATCCTTGGCCAACTCTCGACCTACGATCAGCTTCTGTTGATTTCCACCGGACAAGCTCTTAGCAGGCGCGCTGGGACCGGCGGCTCGAATCTCGAATCGATCCATCAATTCGCGTGCATGCTGGTTGATCTTTCCCCATTTCAAGACTGAGAAGGCTCCGCGAAATTCCTTCCAGCGATGGACGCCCAAGATAGCGTTTTCCGCCAGCGTGAACGGCAGTACGAGGCCCAATTCCCATCGATCCTCGGGAATGTGGGCAACGCCGAGACGATAAATTTGTCGCGGATCGATGCCGAGAATGTTGATTCCGTTGATGGTGGCTGTGCCGGACTTGGGAACGCGAAGGCCGGTCAACGATTCGACCAGTTCGGTTTGGCCGTTCCCTTCGACGCCGGCAATACCGAAGATTTCGCCAGCGTAGACGTCGAACGATACGTCATCGACCGCGATTTTGCCCGTGTTTCCTCGTGCTACGAGGTTTTCCACGTGCAAGATGCTCTTGCCGGAGCGGTCGACTGCTTTACGCGTTTTACGAACGGGCAATTCCTTGTCGCTTAGCTCAACGGCTTCTTGTTCGATGGCTTGGCCGACCATGAGCTGTGCCAAACGTTCGGTGGTGGCTTCTGTGGTTCGCACATCACCGACCATTTCGCCTTGGCGCAGGACGACGATTCGATCGGTGACGTCTTGAACTTCCTTCAACTTGTGCGTGATCAGGATGATCGATTTGTCGGCGTCTCGCAGCCGTCGGAGCAGGTTGAACAGCTCATCGACTTCCAACGGCGTCAGAACCGAGGTCGGTTCATCGAGGATGAGCAGATCGACATCACGCGACAGAACCTTCAACACTTCCACGCGTTGTTGTTCGCCGACCGCCAGTTTTTCAACGGGTACGTCCAAAGGTACCTGGAGTCCGCTTTCCTCCATGAGAGCTTCGAGCTTCTCGATGATCTTCGTGAGCCGAAGTCGCGAAAACGGGCGTTCGTAGCTCAGAGCGACGTTTTCCGCCGCGGTGAACGGTCCGACCAAGGCAAAATGCTGGTGCACCATGCCGATGCCGAAGCCTAACGCCTCCCGCGGGCTGGCGAAACGGACGGCGCCTTTGGGAGAAATGACGCGCCCTCGCGTGGGAGGAAGGAGACCCGAAACGATCTTTGTCAGGGTCGTTTTCCCAGCACCGTTTTCGCCAAGTAGTCCGATGATCTCATGAGGATGGATTTCCAGGGACGCTTCTTTGAGTGCGACGGTTCCGTCCGAGTAGACCTTGGTGATTCGCTCCGCTCGAAGGAAGAACCCGTCTTGATTCAATGCTTTCACTTCACTCATGAGTGCCCCCAAACCAGTGCTATCTTGTAGTCACACGAGCACAACAATAGGAAAAGGAAGAGAGGAAACCAATCCTCTCTCCCCGTTGTGTTACTGGTGTTTCATTCCTAGTTCAGCGGATACAGATCGCGGACGGCTTTGATTTCGCCGTCGCTGTTCGCGGTAGGAATAACGATCGAACCATCAAGAATGCCGGCTTCGAGTTCGTCAATGGCAGTCCAGATCCACGTCGGAACCGTGGCGCGGTTGGAGATCCAGTTCGCGATGATGAAGTTACGCGCGCTCTGCGTGTCTTCCACAGCACCGGCGCCAATACCGAATTCGATGAACTCTGTGAGTAGGTCGCGGTTACTGATTCCCATACCACCCTCGGCGATGCCGAAACTGGTAACACCAGCTGTGAACGTGTCATTCACGACGGCTTCGACGGCTGCGTAGACAGCGAAGTCAACGCGCTTCATGCAGCTGGCAGGCGTATGTAAGCCTTCGCCGAACCAGTCCTGGTTGGCGTCGACACCGAAGTAGAAGGGAGGACCGTATACGGTCCCAGCGTTGTCGTGGAACTCGACGACGGCTTCGTGGTCACCCGTTCCCAGAGGACCGGCGACGTTAAAAATGCCGACCGCACCCTGAGCGAGCATGGCCTCGGAAGCTGCCTTGCCCAACGCGATGTCGTCGAACGTACCGGTGTAGTTGTAGAGCATGGTGACGTCAACGGCGTTGCCCGTAAGCTCGGCGTACTTGGCGAGACCCCAGTCTTGTCCGAAGCGGTAGCCGGCTTCGAAGTGATAGAGCACCGGGATCGGGATTCCGAGAACGACTCCCGTGGCGGCATATCCTGTATCGGCAGCGACCATTCCTGCGAGCGCGCCAATCAGGGCAGCACCTTCGCTTTCGCGGAACACGAAGTTCATGATGTTGGGACCAACAATCCAGCCTACATCGATGATCGCGAACAGCTGATCCGGATACTCGGCGGCAACGGTGCCGAGGGCATCACCAAGAAGGAAGCCAATCCCCAAGATCAGGTCGTAGTCTCCCGTTCGAGCAAGGTTTCGGAAGTTCGGGAGGTAGTCGGCTGCGGAAGCGCTCTGCACTTCAGTGACTTCCAGTCCGAATTCTGTTGCGGCTTTGTCTGCACCAGCAAATCCCATGTCGTTGAACGAGAGGTCTCCTCGTCCGCCGACGTCAAGAACGATAGCGATTTTTCCTTCTGCTAGGCCGAGTAGGGAAATCCCCAGCACTAGCACGAGCGTCAGTACCAGAATCTTCTTCAATGAAACCTCCTTGAAGCGCAAGCCCAACTTCCACCGTTTCCGGTGCCCGCCTTATGTAAAGCCATTCTAGTTCAATGATCGATGTATGGCAAATGAAATGCTTGCCAGTACATTTACATTCTTGTCTCTCAATCAGTATTTCCTTGGGCCTTTGTTGCGGCACGATTATCGGTCATTCTGTCTGACTGCCTTGCTGTTTGGTGGATTACGAGTGAACCAGACGGTAGTCATGAGTCGGATAAGGCCGTAAGCTGACGTCATGAGAGCGATCGCGCTTTGTGGGTTATGTGTAGCACTGCTGGCCTCGGTTGTTTGGGGAGGGCAGCCCGCCAGGATCGGTAGCGGGTTCGCCGACGTCTATGGCGCGTTTGCGCCGCTGGGAGTACTTCATCGCTCCTATGCCGATTTCCTCTTCTATGGAACCGACATCATGATTCCCGAAGGCGTGGCACCCGCTTGTGAAGAAACCGGCTATCTGTTGGCGCTGCTGCACATTGACCTTCTCTCGCAAACGGGATCGCAGGTTGCGGAGACAATTCCCCGGTTGGCACGGTCACGAGCAGATCTGGCGGCATTCTGCGATGTGCATTCGGGGACGCTGGCCGGTATTTCACTGATGGATCCACCCGACCTGATCATGTTGAAGGGTGCGAGCGAATTGGGGCTGTTTTCGGGCATCTATGAGCTGCAACAAGGACTGCAATTTGCTTTCGAGGCGTATCTTGATGGTTTCGAGGACGAGCAATCTACGTGGGAGTTTGCAGTCGCCTTCGCCCTGAGGACGTTGCTGGATCAAGAAGAGTTGGGGGAGATCGAAGCGAACTTGAGGGACATTCTCTATGGCTCCGAAGAAGCAGCGTTCCCTCCGGAGTTCGTTCCTCGAGGCATTTTGACTGCGATTGCGGGACTGGTCGAGTTTATCGACATTCCGTTGGAAGTATCTATGGTTGACGAGATTCGGGCGCTCGCTCGACTCATCTACGATTACGTAATCGGTGAACCCTAAGGAATGGGGGAGGGAAGGCGGGCTGCTGAGTCCGCCTTCCCGGGGTAAGAACCGTTGGCTGTTCTACCGTACTCGCATCATGCTCTCCGCTTGCTTCTCTGCGGACAGCCCCCGGCTCTTGAGGTTCATGCGCAAGGAGAGGCACCGCTCGTACGGTGCGGAAGTTGTTAAGGAGGCACGATGGAAGGCTTTCTCCAATCGCTTGATTCTCCTTGCTCGCACGCGCCTCAACGCTCTTGTCTCAAGCAACGAGAGAATACGGTGAAAACGGAGCTCGGACGGTGGAATCCGTACTCTCCGAGTGACTCGCTGACGACGTTCTTTTCGTACAACCTTCTCGCCGAAGACAGACATCTGTCTTTGCCCCCGCCTACTCCGACTTGTCGGAGCAACAGCGACCAATCCGGTTATTCCGAAGGAACAACAGCGACAAATCGGGTTATTCCGCAAGGAACAGCAGCATCCAGTTCGGCTATTCCGGCCCCCTGCCGCAACAACAACGTCCAATCCGGTTATTCCGCAAGGAACAGCAACCGCTAATTGAGCTATTGCGCCCTTGGCGCACCAACAGCGACAAATCCGGTTATTCCGCAAGGAACAGCAACCTCTAATTGGGCTATTGCGCCCTTGGCGCAACAGCAGCTGCAAATCCGGCCCCCTGCCGCAACAACAACGTCCAATCCGGTTATTGCGCCTTTGGCGCAACAGCAGCCGTAAATCCGGCTATTCCGACCTTGTCGGAACAAACAGCTTCATCACCGGTTTATTCCGCTAGGAACAGCAGCCGCCAATTCAGCTATTGCGCCCTTGGCGCAACAGGAGCGTCATATCTACTTATTCGGGAGGTCGGCGTGCGATCCGCCAGTAATCCTGAACCGTTTGGATGAGGCGCTCGAAATCCTTGGAATCGACCGGCTTGGTCATGAAGCTGGCGGCTCCACTGTCGTACGCCTTGACCATGTCCTCTTCACGTTCAGAAATGGTCAACACGATGACGGGAATACGCCGAAGTCGCTCGTCTCCCTTAATCTTGGCCAAGACTTCCAAACCATTGATCTTGGGCAAGTTGATGTCCAGCAAGATCAGATCCGGGCGTGGCGTGTCTTCGAACTCGCCCTTCTGTGCAAGCGCATCGAGCGCTTCCTCGCCATCTTGAGCAAAGTACAGCTCGCACTTCAGATCGCTCTTTCGCATGGCCCGCTTGATGATTGTGACGTCATTGGGATTGTCTTCGACAACTAGGACCTTCATTTTCTCAAGGTTATGCATCGGTGTCCACCTCTCTTGCTCGGGGGATGGTAAAGTAGAAGGTGCTCCCTTTGCCAACTTCCGACTCTACCCAGATTGTGCCGCCATGTTCCTCGACGATCCGCCTGCAAATCGCCAGACCGGCGCCTGTGCCTTCATAGTCCTCCCTCGGGTTGAGCTTCTCGAAGATTCCGAACACGCGTTCTTGGTATCGGGATTCGATCCCGATGCCGTTGTCCTCCACGAAAAACGTGACCGAGTTGTTGTTACTGCGTGCATCCTTTTGCCATCCAACGCGAATCATGGGAAGCGCCTTATCATTGTACTTAATTCCATTGATGACCAAATTGCTGAACAGCTCCCCGATCCGAACCCTGCTCCCTCGCACCGGGGGCAGGTCTCCTGCAACTTGGAGATTGACACCCCGAAGGCGAATCTCCAGATCTTCTCGGATCTCTTCCAACATACGCTGCGTGTTGATGCGTTCGAACGACTTGGTGTCCATGTGAATGCTGGCCAGCGACAACAGGTCGTTGATCAGTTGGCGCATCCTGGACGACGTGCGCTTCAGCGTATTGAGATAGTCTACGCCTTCTTCATCGAGCTTGTCCTCGTAGTCTTCCAGCAAGAAGCCGCTGAACGTCTCGACGGTACGGAGCGGCTCTTTCAAGTCGTGCGATACAACGTGGGAAAACTCCTCCAGCTTTTCATTGCTGCGCTCGAGGTTGCGCGTCTTCTCGCGCAGGCTTTCTTCGAGTTGTTTCAATTCTGTGATGTCGATGTAGTGGTCGATCCGTCCGCCTTTGTAGCGATCGGTCTCGATAGGGATGGATCGGTACTCGAGAATACGCTCTGCTCGGCTCAGTGTTGGTCGGACGTGGCACACGATGGAGTCGATTCTCTCACCCCTGTCGATGGCTTCTTCCATCACCGTGGTCCTGGTTTGGGCGTCCTCGAAAGCGCCCACGTAACGAGACAGCGCACTCTTGGCATCGACACCGATCAACCGATCGCGATCGATGCCGAAGAATTTGCCGATGGTGGCGTTGGCCCAGATGACCTCACGCTTGCGGTCGGTCATGATGATGCCGGAATCCAGCGTATCGATGGAATCTTCTATCAGACGGCGATAAGGTGCTTCCGTCTCCATGATCTGGCGCTCCAGTTCGGCCTCGGTAGAGCGGTCGCGCGCTTCGATAATGGCTAACCGCTCGTTGACTCGTGATCCTCGGATTTCTACGGGGAAGCTTTTGCGATCCTCTGATACGAACCGCGTTTCAATGTTACGAACCTCGCCACGATCGAATAAACGAATGAGCTCCGTCTTGATCTTGGTCGTTTCGCTGGGATGGACGTACTCCGGAAGCTGAAGCGATCGACGTGTAGGATGCCCGATGGCCGTTCGCGAAGCTTCGTTGCGCCGCACCACCGTGCCTTCTCGATCGATGAAATGAAGGATGTTCAACGCCGGTTCGAACAGGTCTTCGTCGTAGCGATCCTTGAGCGACCGGGGTTGCTGCCACATCGCGCGTGTGGCTTGCCTGCGCTCGTTCAGCCAGCCGATGAGTCCACCCGCAGCGATATAGGAGAGAGGGAAAGCAATCAACGAAACAATGGCCTTGCCCTCGTAGAACAGAAGCAAAGCCAGTCCGGTGACCGAGATTCCTGCAGCGACCAGAAGCGCGCCACGTAGGCGGAGCGTTCGCGTGCTGAACAGAAACGGGAAAGCAAAAGCAACAAAAACAACCGGTGTAAGCGCGATGCCCGTTCGGTCCATCACGATACTCACAACCAGTGCAACAACGTAGGATACGCTGCTAATAATCGTACGTTCCGTAGAATTCAGTCCGCTAGCCAAAACCCACCTGTCCTTGAGCGTGTATCAGAGCAGGCTCGTGTGATGTGTGCCTAGGACCAAGATAAGAACGTAGCGCACGCGGAGAAAGGACACCGGTCACCTAAGAACGGGACGTTGTTCAAGAACGTCCGTTAGATGATGAGATTGGGATTCAAGTCGGATAGGAATGGCTCGACAATCTTCTGCAGGTACGGTTCTCGCAAGATCATAATTTTCCGACTTTCGATGGCGATGATACCTCGGCCTTCCAACTCGGATAATGTCCGGATGGCCGTCTTAGAAGAAACGCCCGCCATCTCGGCAAGTTCGGCGCGGGAAAGCTCAACGCCGCTCTTTCCCAGGAGGAGGAGCAAGCGTGCCAAGCGCTCTTTGCTGGATGAGTACGAGCGTTCCGCCAGTTTGTTTTGGAACGCCTTCAGCTCTCCGGACAAGCGTTCGTAGAAGCGGAAAATCGTCTTAGGATGCCGCTCGAGGAAATAGAAGAAATCCCCACGTTCAATGAAGCCTACCGTCACTGCGGTGAGGGTTTTGGAATAGGCATTGTGGCTGCCCTTGTCGAACAGCGTCGTTTCACCGAGGATCTCTCCCGGGCCGACGATCTTAAGGATCTGACTTTTCGCTCGCATACTGCGCTTCACAAGCTTCACCATGCCGTCGAAGATCAAATAGAAGCCGAATGCAGGCGCGCCTTCTTGAAAGATGATTTCTCCACGTCCGTAATTGATCGACCTAACGCTTTCACGAAGCTTTTGCAGTTCCTTGTTTTTGAGATCTGAGAAGATGCGAAAGTCCTTGAGATCGGCCATACCTAACCCCCTCTGGCGATATCATCGCTCGAAGATGAAACGTCTGTCCCCCCTGCTTCTGTTCGCTCATCACCCGTTGTTCGGGGTCAAACGTCCATGATTGTAACCGATATTACAAAGGAAACCAAGGCTTTGACGGCGTTCTCCCGCTACTTCCACAACACATTCGAGGTGTCGCTTCTTCTCCTCATTTGACGTTTGCGGAACGTATCGAAGCTGCGATGATCCTAGCAAGCCATTTCTTTGCGCGCAAAGCCGGCGATGGGGGAGGTTGCTTGAATCTGTTTCGACGTCCTTCTAAACTTCGATGAATCGCCGGAGTGGCGGAATTGGCAGACGCGCAGGATTCAGGATCCTGTGAGGTTCACCCCTCGTGTGGGTTCGAGTCCCACCTCCGGCAAAGCTTCTTTATCTGATCCATACTCTTTTCGAGCGCTTCGTTTCGACGCGCCTCTACCAATGAATCCCGGCCGCCCACATCGCAAGAACCACAAAACCGGCTTGGAGCAGCATGAACCTTGTCGTAACCTTGGATTCCGGCCACTCAAACGCCGGTAACCAATGTGTTGCTCCCCGATTGGGGGAATTCTCGAAGTGATGATGGAACGGACTCATCTTGAACAGGCGTTTGCCTGTGAGACGTAGAATCCCCACTTGGAGAATGACCGACGCAGCTTCGAGCACGAACACCCCTGCCAGAATGGGTAGCAAGAGTGCCGCCCCGTTGGCCAATGCCAACGCGCCAATGACTCCGCCCAAGGCAAACGATCCGACATCACCCAAGAACAGACTGGCGGGATGTGCATTCAGCCACAGGAAACCGGCCAGGGCTCCAATGAGGGGAAGGATCAGCATCAGATTCTCCGTGCTTGGATACATCAAGAGAAGACCACCGAGGACCAGGATGGAGACGCCTCCGGCCAAGCCGTCGAGTCCATCCGTAAGGTTGGCACTGTTGGTCGAGGCGAGGAAGAGAGCCCAGTTGAGAACAAGACCGGCCATCCAAGGTAGGGTGATCTGGATGCTCGCAAACGGGACCTGCTGCGGAACCAAGACTTGGTCCCGAAAAATGAAGAACAGGGCAATGGAGATAGTACTCCCAAGCACGGTTTTCTGTACCGCAGTCAAACCGGCCGAGCGTTTGTTGCGGATGCTGAGAACATCGTCAGCGAGTCCCAATCCTCCGAATCCCAGACCGGCGGCCAACACGAATCTGCTGTAGCTTGGCCATCCAGTTGTGATCCCCAAGATGATTACGGTTGCGGCCCAAAAGAGAAGGACGATTATTCCGCCCATGGTGGGCGTTCCGGCTTTTGAGGCGTGAGACTGAGGGCCGACGTCGCGAATCAGTTGTCCCAACGAGCGAGCCCTCATCCAGCGGGAGAAGCCATAGCAACTGACGGCCGTCAAAGGAATGAGCAGAATGCCGGACAGGAGGATCCAAGTCACTTGGACTCCGCGCCTCGGAATTCGCCGTCACATTCAATCAACCGGCGGCGGGTGCTAGAGTGATCCCCTCGCTTCGAAGCAAGCGCACTCTGCACGAGTTTGAACAGGTAGTGACTGGATAGGATGCAGTAGCCTTGGTCGGTGCAGCCGCGCAAAACGCCTTCCGAAAACTGCGTCGGACGGCGCTTGGGATCGAGTTCGCGAGAACCGCTGACAACAAGGATTCCCTTGAGACGTCCGTCTCCATCCGTGACGGCCTGATCCACGGCGTGAAGTAGCTGCCTGTAGGCCGGCAATTGGACCTTGGCACCCTCGGTGGCCGCCGTCACAACGAGAGCATCGCCTTCTTCGGAGCGCAGGGCCAGCATACCATCTTCCGTCTCCACGTCGAACCCAAGCGAGCGAAATCCGTCCGCAACTGCCGGCAAAAAGGCGAATCGGCCTCTTGCGTAAAGCATGCGTTTGTAGCGCGTCGTCTTCTCCCAATCAGTGCGCAGTTCGGCCATCTTTTCGGCCATGGCTGCGTGTCGTTCCTCGAGACGCACCAGCTCGTCGTTGAGGGCATCTTCACCAGGAAGCGGATAACCGGGCAGCCAATCCGGCGTAGCTGTGAACGCCGGTCGATGAATCATGTTGTCGATGGCTTCACGAAGAACTGCTGCTTCGTGCGATGGCGAAACGCCTTCAGTGGGCGGCACCAAAATCAATCGACCTTCGTCGAATGGGATTTCCATGGCAAGGACATCGCCGACCTTATTCCGAGCCAGTACCTGGGCGAACCGCTCGATCGGCGTGGATAACAGGTCTTGATACACTCCGTCGTAAACGAAGAACTCGCGGAATTGCTCGATGTACTCGGAGAAGGGACTGGTCGAGTCCTCGACCACAATGTCGCGTCCTCGGCGCGGGACGAATCGTCCGTTGGAAGGAAACACCAGCTGATGATGGCGATCGATCAAGGATATGCTGGGTAGCCAGCTGTAGCGATCGAGATGCTCGGCGGGCGCCTCCCCCGCGGAAATCTCCAGCGGCTCACCGCGCGATCTCAGCCGACAGATGAGAATACCGCCGGCCTGCTTGAGCAGATCCTCGGCTTCGGCGCGACGTTTGCCCATCCACGCAGTCATTGTCTTGCTCAACCCGCGGTCGCGATCCGCGTCGACACGGCGTACGCCATCCGGGCTGATACCGACCTCGCGCGTCCATCGCCGGTTGATCTCCAACGGATCAATAAACACGGCATCGTAGGCGGAAAACGAAAACCTTCCGAAGAACGTTTCGCGTTGAATAACCGGGTGATCCAATCTCCAATCGATCGATAGGTAACGATTCTCCATGGCGTGGTTATCTTACCGCTCGAGTGGATCGAAGGGCAACAAGAAGGGGGCCGCCGGATCGGCGGCCCCCTTGAATGGCTATTGGTTACGGAGCTTCCAGGTTGGAAATCGTGGTCGTCCAGAAGACGAACCGGGCCGTCTCAGTATAGGCGATGGCCGTACCTACTCGGAAATTGATGCTTGGCGTCAGCTCATCGCTGCTCCCGCTGGGAAGTCCGACCACAAACGGCGAGGTCGGGGGACGAACCATCGAATGGCGCAGGAACACGAAACTGGAAGACGTATCAAGCGTACCGTCACCATCGATGTCCAGTTCGAGCTTCATCCAGATGGTACTGGAATCGGGCACGCGGAACTCGTAATCTACGCTGCCCGTCTGAAGCGAACCGTCAAACACCAGTGTCTTGCCACCGCCGGTCGGCGCTGGAAGGATACCCAGCGGAACCACGCCGCCGCTCGATAACTGACCAATATTCTGGAACGATGCGTCGGAGCGAAGTTCAAGCCGATAGCTATGCGGCGTAAACCAACCCGCACCCGCATTGACAGTCAGATGCCAGGAATCGGTGCCCCAAACGAACACGCCTGGAGTAGTGCCCATGGCGGGCACGCCTGGAGTTCCCCCTGTTGCTGTGACGACGACGGCTTGAGTCGACGTCGAGGACAGTCCGTCATTGTCGATGACTGTCAGTCGTACCATGGCAACGCCGGGCGAGTTATAGGTTGCGTTCATTGTCGGTGCAAATGCATCATCTGCACCGTTGCCATCCAGATCCCAGGCATAACTGACGATAGCGCCGTCGGGATCATAGGACGCGGATGCATTGAAGAATACGGATTGGCCGACAGTGGGAGCGACCGGAGCGAACGTAAACAAAGCCACCGGGGCTTGCAGCACCGTGCCCACGCCGATGCCTTGTACCGCGCTATCGGTTGCACCGTCGTCGTCAGTGACGGTCAGGGACACGACATACGTGCCCGCGCCCGTGAACTGATGATAGACGACGGGTCCGCTGACAGGAGCCGTTCCGTCACCGAATGACCATTGGTATGAACTGATGGATCCATCGGAGTCCGTCGATCCGGTGCCGTCAAGCCGCACCCATTCGCCGATTGTTGGCGAGGCGGGCAGGTGCGAGAAACTGGCCGTTGGAGCGGAATTCACCGAACCACCCACTTGAATCGCCTGCGTGATGGTGTTCGCTGCGCCGTCATCGTCCGTGACAGTCAAGGTGACTACATAGATGCCGGCACCGGAGAAGCGGTGCCAAACTACGCTGCCGATGTCGGTGCTGCCGTCGCCGAAGTTCCAGGCGTAGTTCACGATGGAGCCGTCCGGATCGGAGGCCGCCGATGCATTGAACTGCACCCATCCATTAACGAGGGGAATCGGCGGCGCAAACGTGAAAGCGGCAACAGGCGACTGGTTGGACGGGCCCACCTGAATCGCATGTGACGTGGAGTCAGTGGCACCATCGTCGTCGGTGACCGTCAACGTCACGACGTACGTACCAGCGACGCTGAATCGGTGCCACACTAGGCTTCCGATGTCAGTCGATCCGTCTCCAAAGTTCCAGGAGTAGCTGACGATCGATCCATCCGAATCGGCTGAAGCGGTGGCATCGAACTGCACCCACGCATTGACCATCGGGTTGGTGGGGGTCGCCGAGAACGCGGCCACCGGAGCCTGATTGCTGGATCCGACCTGCACGGCCTGCGTCATTGTATCGATGGCGCCGTCATCATCCGTAACAGTCAAGATCACAATGTAGGTGCCTGGATTGTTGAAGCGATGCCATGGTGCCACGCCGGAATCGGTCGATCCGTCCCCGAAATTCCACGCATGGCTGGCAATGGTTCCGTCGGAATCGCTGGATCCGAATCCATCAAACTGAACCCATGTGCCCACCGGTGGATTGGTCGGGGAGTAGGAGAAATAGGCCGTCGGCGATGCATTGGTCGGGAACACCGGAACCAACGTAACGTTGACGGTTCGAGTGATGCCTCCAATGATCAATGTGGCCGCTTGCCATCCCAGATATCCGGGTTTACTCACTGTGATCTGATGAAAACCCTGCGTTACGAAAAGGGTGCGCGGGGTATAGCCGGCGTACTGACCGTCAAGGTAGACCAACGCGCCTGAAGGCGTGGAGTTGATCACCAGTGTCCCGTAGGAAGAAGGTGGATTATCCACGATCTCGAAAGACGTGAAATCCCAACTTCGTTCAGTGGCCGGAAGAATGCCGAGGATTTGAACCTCGACTTGTGTTTGGAACGCTTCCGGGTCCTGTGAGAAGAAGGCAAAGGGATCAACGGGAGACGTTGTTGCCAGAATTTGCAGGTATTCGGTACCCAGCGGGGGCGCGATTCTCCACCTGGTGCTTCCGGGAGGAGGTCCGAGGATGTGCTCGCCGGCCTGTACGTAGTTGTTCGGGGTTCCCGACGAAGGATACGGGAACAGCTGATTGGCGCTACCATCCGGCTCGATGTCCCAAACATAGACATAGGCAGGCTTGTTCACGCTGTAGTGAATGACGATGGGCTCACCGACTTGGTAAGCGCCTTGGTCAACCCAAATTCGCACTTCAAGCTCACTGCTCTCAGGAGGAGAGGGGAAGATGCCCAATGGGGCGACATTGTCTTGGCCCAAACTCGTGAATGCAGCGAACGCGATCAAGAACAAGGCTGCAATTCCCAGTCGGCTTGTTCTCCCTTTCATGTTCGCCTCCTTCGCTTTGATCCTTCCGTGTGAGAATGCGCTGGCTTAACTTACAGCAACCAGCGCGACTTGTGTCAAATCTGAGGGTTCGATACGTTCGAGAACGAGTTCGACGTCTTCAGGAAGCAGTGTTACTCCTTGAAGCATGGTCAGGCGATTGTAGACTTCTTGATACAGCACGTGACCTTCGAATGGGCTCCCTCCACCTTCGAGAAAATCGCCGATGGTTTCGGAAACGTGAATGAGCAACCGGTTGAAGCGCAACATGGGAATAGCTGTGGCCACCGTCTGTGGCGACCCCGCCGGCACGTTGAAGATACCCTTTGAATACAGCAAGTCCCGAGTCTCAGCCAGCAAGATAAGGCGCACTGACAATCCCCGCTCGATCTGCTGAAGGGGAACGCCTCGTGCCAATCCTTCGAATGCCTTATTGATGAGACTCTCGATGGGCAATCCATCCTCCAACGCATGGGCCAATCCCAATAAGATGGCTTCCTTTTCGAACGGAGGCGCCGGATGACTGACCAGCCTATCGATGAGACTCAGGAGAGTCTCGGCGGGGAAGTCCTCTTGCGTCATTCCCAGCTCAATTGTAGACAGGATATAACCGGGATTGGACGCAGGAATCGAATACAACGCCCGCTCATACTCTGCGAGCGGGATCTGTGCAAAAGCTCCCACGGCCAGCGACAGAGGAATCAGTATGATCCAAAGCGTGCAGAGCTTGCGAGAGATCATGCGTCATCACCTCCACGTCCGATATAACGAACGGAGCTGTATTCCCCAAAGCTTTGGATGTATTCGTCAGCGAGAGGATCTTGTCCCCACCAACGACCGTCGATAATGAAGGCGTATTCATGGCGTCCCGGAGAAAGCGAAATGCTGGCAGTCCAGATTCCGTCACCATCCGGATCGGACAGAGCGGTTCCTTGCCAGGCATTAAAGTTGCCGACGACGGCGACATTCTCGGCGTCCAGTGCAGGTAGCACGAACAACACTTCTTGGGTGCCGTCGGCTGAACGAACCGGCTGGAGAGACAGCCTCGATGCTCCGCCTCCGGGAAGGATGCGATCGGACAGTGTCAAGCCAACGAACAGGAAGATGGCCGCGGTAGCGCCGACAACGGCGACTTGTCCGAGACGAGCTCCTCGGGTGGAAGCAGATAGCTGTCCCAGCCACTGAAACCAGCGCAGTCGTGGATGCCGATCGCCAAGCTTCATGATGACTCGTTCTTCCAGTTCAATCAAACGCTCAGCGGACGCAGCCACTTCAGCTTTCAGCGTGTCCCGCAACAAGCCATCCAATTTGTCAAGTTTCATGCTGGATCACGCTCCTTCCTCAAACAGATCTCTTAGCATGGCTTTTCCCCTATGAATGCGCGTTTTGACTGTTCCTTCCGGAATCGAAAGGATATCCGATATCTCTTGATAGGGGAGCTCGTTGTAGAACCGAAGCACGAGAGGTGCTCGATAATTATACGGCAACTTGGTAAGCGCCTCGCGAATTTGCGCTTGTCGATCTTCGGCAGTAACCAGTTTTGCTGGGTCCGTCCCTCCTCGAATCTGCAGAGGCTGTTCTGTGGACGGGTGATTGCGACGATAACGGAGTTGGTTGCGGCAAAGATTGGCCGCGATCGTGAACAACCAAGTCGAGAAACGTCGCTCCAAATCGTAGCGGCGCAAGTTGATATAGGCCCTGATGAACGCGTCATGGCTGATATCCTCGGCATCAGCACGATTTCGCATAAACCCAAGGCACAACCCGAAGACAGCGTCTTTGTAGCGACTGATGATTTCACCCCAAGCTCCTGTATCTCCTTGTAGTGAGGCTCTCAATAAGCTTACCTCGTCTTGCACACGATACACGTTCGCATAGCCTCCTCGGTAACCAATATACACGCTTTTTTCGGTCAAGTTTCGGCTACGACAGCGATCACCTTTAACGAGGACGAACCCCCCTGTAGCAGCAGCCCAGCGTCCCCCAAACGCGGTTGAGGACACGGGTAGACTGTGCTGGGCCATCCAATGGTCCTGTCAAAGCTTCTGGAGACTGGCACTTTAAGGAGGTCAATGAGATGTCCGCGACACGAGCCAAAGCGGGCCCAAGAAACAGGAGACTTGCAGCCGTGATTTGCCTAGCAACGTTCATGGCTATGGGGTTGGTCGCTTGTCGCGGTTTCTTCGGTCAAGCTCCCATTGCGTTGTTGGTAACGGATGCTGCAGGCGACCAAGAGGTCCCGATTACGATTACATTCGATATCAGCGGATCGACTGATCCGGATGGAACGATTGCCACCTATGATCTTGATTTCGATGACGGATCGACCCACGCCACCGGCACGGATGTGACCGACGTGATTACCCATGACTATGACGAAGCCGGAATCTACACCGTTCTTCTGACGATCACCGATAACGACGGCCGCATCGGAATGGTGAACGTCGTTGTAACGATTGGCCCGGTCATGATTACGTTTGCCGCCAATCGCGGAGGGGCTGATTACGATATCTACCGCATGCAGGGCGATGGCACGGATCAGGGAGCCGTGAACAATACTGCCGAAGATGAGTTGTTCCCGGACTTGTTGAGGGGAACGCGAGACAAGATTGCCTACGCTGCCGAAG
>Ga0114923_10000550_pt1 | contig 28939 bp, 22 predicted proteins | sample SumtaG_FD_89578 | JGI IMG/M metagenome (GOLD analysis project Ga0114923, IMG submission 89578) | Deep subsurface microbial communities from Indian Ocean to uncover new lineages of life (NeLLi) - Sumatra_00157 metaG | ecosystem: Environmental > Aquatic > Marine > Oceanic > Sediment | place: near... | reverse complement strand
GTGCGGGGCGCCCAAATCAATGACCGTCAATGTAAGTCATTGATTTGTAAGGAAAGCGAAAATCACACTTTTCGCTTTCCGAAGAGCAAAAAGCCACGAATGGACTTTTTGCGACCCTATCAATATTGTTAGTCAATTTTTGATATTCTCCTACGTTCCCTGCCCTGAGATTGTCGAAGGGTGCGTTCTGCTTTCTACGTTCTGCCTTTACCAATCACGAGTCACGAATAACGAATCACGGCTATTACATATACTGCCTTCTGTTAATCACTGTATCCTTCCTGTACGCTTCGACCGTCTCCGGATAGTCCAGGGTGTAATGCAGACCACGGCTCTCTTTTCTGGCCATGGCGCAACGAACTATGAGCAGGGAAACAGAGACGAGGTTTCTCAGTTCGATGAGTTCCCTGGTGATCTTGAAGTCCCAGTAGTATTCTTCAACTTCTTTCTTGAGCATTTGGATCCTGTTAAGAGCCCTCTGAAGTCTCCTGTCCGTGCGCACGATCCCGACATAGTTCCACATGGTTCTTCGAATCTCGTCCCAGTTGTGAGTTATTACAACGCTCTCATCCGAATCCACCGAGTCTCCCGGGTCCCAGGCTGGGAATCTCTCATCTGACGGCGGTACTAAATAGCTCCAGTCTTTTTCGATGGACGCGGTGATTCTGCCAGCCATGACCAGAGATTCGAGGAGAGAATTACTAGCGAGGCGGTTAGCGCCGTGAAGGCCGGTGCAGGCTGTCTCCCCGCAGGCGTACAGTCCCGGGACGGAACTTTTCCCCTCCAGGTCGGTAAGGACCCCCCCGCACAGATAGTGGGCAGCCGGAACGACAGGCAGAGGCTCCTTGGTCATGTCAAAACCGTACTCGAGGCACTGCTGGTATATGTTGGGGAACCGATCGATGATCTCCCTGGCTGGTTTGTGGGTGATATCAAGCAGAACGAAATCGTCACCTCTTTTCTTAAGTTCGCTGTCGATGGCCCTGGCCACAGTGTCCCTGGGCGCCAGGTCCTTCATGTGGTGGTAATCCTGCATGAAGGCGCGCCCGTCCAGACTCTTAAGGATGCCTCCTTCTCCACGGACAGCTTCGCTTATAAGGAATGATTTGGCCTCAGGATGGAACAGACATGTGGGGTGGAACTGAATAAACTCCATGTTGGCTATATCAGCACCTACCCTGTAGGCCAGAGCTATGCCGGCACCGGACGCCACATCGGGGTTGCTGGTATAAAGGTAGGCCTTCCCGGCTCCTCCGGTTGCCAGCACGACGGAGCGGGCCGACAGAGGGATGATCTCACCACTTTTAATGTCGTGAACGTAGCAGCCCAGGCACCGATCCTCGGAAGGGTGTTCGGGCAAATTGCCGCTGACGGTCCCGGAAGTAACCAGGTTGAGGGCGGTGTGGTGTTCGAGGAGGCGTATCCTGTCCTCTCGCCGTGCTGCTTCGAGAAGGACCCTTTGTACCTCACGCCCCGTCATGTCCTGCGAATGGACGATTCGCCGATGACTGTGGCCGCCCTCCCGGCCGAGATCCAGATCACCGTTCTCCGCTATGGTGAAGTGTGCGCCCATGTCGATGAGATCACGAATGGCCTGTGGACCTTCCGTGACGATGACTTCCACTACATTCTCGTGGCACAGCCCAGCGCCTGCGTTCAGAGTGTCCCGGATGTGGTATTCAAACCGGTCGGCATCGTCCAGGACTGAGGCGATCCCGCCTTGGGCCTTGGTGGTGGCGGTATCGTCAGCCTTTTTTTTGGTGACGATGGTGACATCGGCGAATCGGGCCGCCTTAAGAGCTGACATAAGACCAGCCACACCGCTGCCTATAACAAGAACGTCGGTTTCCATAGTAAGATAGATAGCAGAAATGTAAGGCAGGCGGTAGGGACAAATTACAGTGAAAAGTGGAAGGTGAAAGGTGAATAGAAAATGCGGTGTCTAGGGTATAGACAGAATGCAGAACGTAGAAAAAGGTCAAAGGCGAACACATCATAGCAAGAGCGAAAAGAAATTGGCTCTTAACGACCATCTTTCACCAGCAAGCCGCAGGGTCGTAATGTTCTACTCATGAAATGAAGCAGACCCTGATGTCTCCCTCCTACGTTCTACATTCTGCATTCTACATTCTCGTTCAGTACACTGTTCACCGTTCACGGTTCACTGTACTTCTCCTTGCGTCCAACACCTTATAAATGGTACAAAATTTCGATAACCTGGGGTAGTGAGGTGAGTGTATGTTCGAACTCCTTTCCAACGTACAATCAGTACCAATAGATCCGGACTCTCTTATCATGGTTCACAGCGGCATGAACAAGGTCCGCGTCTCTGTGGGCGATCACGTCTCGGAACCTTCCGACGTATATATTATCACCGGGCAGTCCAATGGGAACCTTGAATCCTATATCATTTTTTACATTCTGGAGCCTGGGATTCACGTGGTCTACGGGTGGGACCAGAACCCCTATGCGCCGGCGGTGAAAGAGCAGGTACTGGAGGAGGCCATTAATTTCGTCGAGGCAATGGGGTCGATCCTTGAGCAGATCCCATGGGAGACCATGACCCTCGATCAGAGATCTGCCTGGATCGATAAGGAGATACTGTATGCGACGACTGTAGTTGAAGGGTTGGAGGAAGTCGAGGAGGTCGAGGAGATTGAAGCCATCCAGATCGTGGAGATTGAGGATGAGACGATGGAGGAGGGGGAACTCGAAGAGAACCCCGACCTTGATCCTGATGAGGGTGTCGTTGAGGTCAGCGAAGAGGAGGTGCAGGAGGTAATTTCAGAAAGCGGCTTTGTTAAGGGCTTTCCGGAGTCGGAAAAGGCTGTTGAAAAGTCGATCGGTGTGGGTCTGAAACCCGAGAACATTGATGAAAAGGATGTTGACGGTGCCGATACAGGCGGGATGAAAGATGTTGTCGTAGCCGAAGAGGATTTTGATGAACTCCTGAAACAGGCTTTTTTGAAACCTGACATCGCTGAAAAGACCAAGTTAAAAAAGGGCAAATTGAAGGCTGCAAGGGTCGAGGAGGAAGCGGAACTGTCCAGGGAGCTTGAAAGCATTGAGGTTGCAGAGGAAATGGAGATCTCCGGGAGCCCTGAGGGGGCTGTCAAGGTTGAGAATGGCCGATTCCCTGAGGAAAAATCTGCTGACGCAGTTGAAGCTTCTCCACTACCAAACAACAGCACCATGTCCGAAAAGGATACCAGGTTCAAGGTTATTAAGTTTCTTTCCAGGTTTTAGGACTCTGTGGAAGACTCCAAAACCAGTGCCTGGTTTTGGAGTTTTATAATTTGAATGCACACGGGAGGTCGGTTGAGTTGAAACCATACTTGAGAGTAATGGCGATATCGTTGTTGTTGCTGCTGCCCATGCTGTTTCTTTCTTGCGCTGGAACATCCAAGCAGAAGGAAGACGACAGGAGAGAGGGCAATATCCACATGCAGATGGGGGCTAACTATTTGAATGAGGGTAATATCGAACTGGCTCAGTTCGAACTTGTCAAGGCATCGAGGTTGATCCCGAAGAATCCGGATGTCCACTTCGCTCTCGGTACAGTGCACCTTCTGCGTGAGGAACCTGAGTTGGCCATTGAGAAGTTTTTAAAGACCATACAGTTTAACAAAAAGCACGCCGATGCCTACAACAACCTTGGTTACGCCTATTTGAAACTGGGAAGATGGGATGAAGCCATTAATTTCTCCCGGATGGCCTTGGACGAGATAAGTTATGACACTCCAGAGAGGGCCATGACAATCATGGGATGGGCATACTACAAGAAGGGAGAGTCAGCCAAAGCACTGGATATTTTGAGAAGGGCGCTCAATATCAAGGAGAATCAGCCTGACACCGAGAACAGGATAGCAACGATTTATCTTGAAGAGGGCAGGCTCAACAAGGCCAAGATCATACTGTTGGATCTTTCGAAGAGAATACCCGAGTTTGCCGGTGCCAGGCTCAACCTGGGAATCGTATATTACAAGGAGAGGGATTTCCTTGCCGCAAGACGGGAGTTCAATAAGGTCGTGGAACTTGTTGATCGGAAGAGCGAGGAGGCCAGACTTGCAAGAGGCTACCTGGACCTCATCGAATGAAAAACAGGTCCTTGCTCGGGAAATGGGCGAAAGGATTAGAAGTTATCGGACAGATAATGGTGTAGAAATCGCTGATCTTGCTGCCCGTACAAGGATCGGGGCCAGCTACCTGCATTCCCTTGAGGAGGGCAGGTTGGAAGATCTGCCCGGCTCGGTTTTTATCAAGGGTTTCATAAGGTCTGTTTGTGCAGAGTTCGGGCGGGACCCCTTTCCCCTTTTGGAACTGGTTGACCAGATTCATGCTGAGGAGCCCCCGGAAGAGGCGGACGGGGCCAATGGGTCCAGGAAAATATCACCTATTATCCTGATGGGAGTCCTGCTGGTAGGGCTGGTCACCGGCGGTATTCTTCTTCACGGCGGCAGCCAGGAGGACGGGAATAAGAACCAGACACCAGTTCAGCCTTCAGCCGTCCAGCAGACGGGTTCGGAGGTAACCCAGGAAGAATTCGGCAGCGAAGAACCGATAGTAGAGCTGGACCTTGTTCTGAGGGCAACCGGAAAAACATGGTTGAGGATCCAGGCGGATTCATCAGAGCCATGGGAAACCACCCTGAAGACGGGAGATGAGATCAGACTCAAGGCAGTGGACAGGGTGACCCTGTTTATTGGAAACGCCGGGGGCATATTGTTTGAGTTGAACGGGAAAAGATTCGGCCCACTGGGAACAGAGGGCCAAGTCATTTCAAATTATGTGATTACGAGGGATAATCTTTAAAAGTGGAAAGTGGAAAGTGGAAAGGGGAAAGGGCTGAATCAACTGGATCATATAAATAAGTATAAGTAGAAGTATCAGTGAAAATCGGTGTCGCTGTTACTTCTACTTCTACTTCTACAGTTATTCCTATTCTTTTCCCCTGAACAGAATTGTAGGCATTTTATATAAACGGTACATTCAAGCTGGTTTTCTTGGAACTTGGAACCCGGAACTTGGAACTGAGGTTTTCATGTCCATCAGCAAAATGAGAAATATTGGTATTATCGCCCACATCGATGCGGGCAAAACCACCACAACCGAGAGGATCCTCTACTACACAGGAAAGATCCATCGTATGGGCGAAGTCGACCAGGGATCGGCGCAGATGGACTGGATGCCGCAGGAGCAGCAACGGGGCATAACGATCACCTCTGCTGCAACAACATGCATCTGGAAAGATCACATCATCAACATCATAGACACGCCGGGACACGTGGATTTTACAGCCGAGGTAGAGCGATCTTTGAGGGTGCTCGACGGCGCAGTGGTCGTATTCTGCGCGGTTGCCGGGATTCAACCGCAATCAGAAAAAGTATGGCGGCAAGCTGAAAAGTATGGTGTGCCAAAGATTGTATTTATAAATAAAATGGATAGGATAGGGGCAGATCATAATAAATCACTTAAAGGAATGAGAGAGATTTTGGGAGCTGTTCCCTTACCTGTTCAGATGCCTGTAGGGAGTGAATCGGATTTCGCGGGCGTTATAGATCTCATAAATATGGAGAACCTGTACTGGGAAGACACTGAGGGAGGAGAGATCAAAAGGGAGTCCATTCCGGAGGAATACGTTGAGCCAGCGCGAAATTACAAAGATCAGTTGCTTGAGACCCTGTCCGAGTACGACGACCGGATAATGACCCTCTATCTCGATGAGAAGGAGGTGCCTGCGGATCTGGTACAGGAGGTCATAAGAAAGGGTACAGTTGAGGGTAGCTTTATTCCGGTATTATTCGGTTCTTCCCTGAAAAAGAAGGGTGTGCAACCGATACTGGACGCCATTATCTACTACCTGCCTTCACCTGAGGACCTGCCTCCCGTGAAGGGCATGTGGGAGGAGCACCAGGAGGTGAGGCTGCCGACACTGGATGAACCGTTCTCTGCACTGCTTTTCAAGGTTATGGCCTTCGCCGGGCGGCCGACGCTCTATTATTTGAGAGTATATTCGGGACACTGCGCACTGGGTGACAGAATGCTTAATGCCACGACGGGCAAGGCTGAGCGGGCTATGAAAATCCTGCGCATGCACGCGAACAGGCGGGAAGAGATCAGAGAAATGGCCGTCGGAGACATCCTGGCCCTTGTGGGCCTGAGGGGAGCGAAGACCGGTGATACCTTATGTGATCCCGGAAATCCAATAAGTCTTGAAGAACCTTTGTTCCCCCAACCTGTTATATTCGTGGCCATTGAGCCGAAAAGCGTTAAGGACCAGGAAAAACTAATGAATGCACTGAACGTACTTGCTGAAGAGGATCCGACTTTCCTGGTTCGTGTGGATGAGGAAACAGGACAAGTGATCCTCAGCGGAATGGGTGAACTGCACCTGGAGGTACTTTCAGAGCGTTTGTTTACGGAATTCAATGTACGGGGGAGGGTGGGAAACCCCCAGGTTTCCTATCGGGAAACAGTAACAAAAAGTGTCAGCGCCACCGAAAGGTTTGCCAGAGAAATAGCGGGCAAGGATCAGGAAGCCACAGTAACCCTACAGGTCCAGCCACAGCCCATGGGAGGTAAAATACAGTTCGAGGACAAAGTCGTGGATGGGAAAATACCTGTTGTTACGAGACAGATTATTAAGGAGGCGGCCTTGGAGGCGGCGGCCAGCGGAGTCAAGGCGGGATACCCTGTTATCGACATGAAAATTATCCTGCTCGATGGAGAATATCACCCTGATCGATCGACCGACATGGCCTTCAGGGCAGCCACATCCAACGCTCTGAACCAGTGCCTGCGGGATGCAAGCCCGGTCCTGCTTGAGCCAGTCATGACGGTTCAGGTGGAGACTCCCGAGGATTTTACAGGTGATGTCATGGGAAGCCTGACCCATCACCGTGCGGCCATCGAAGGTGTAGAAAAGCAGGGCCAGATGGAGGTAATCAGCGCGAAGATACCCCTCATCGAGATGTTCGGTTATACGACCAGCTTACGTTCGCTGACCCAGGGCCGGGGAAGTTTCACCATGGAGCTTTCCCATTACAGAGAGGTGACAGAATGATGACTTTGCAAAAATCATCCATGCGCCCCGATCGGGGCGCCCAAATCAATGACCGTCAATGTAAGTCATTGATTTGTGAGGCAAGCGAAAATGACACTTATCGCTTGCCGTGGAGCAAAAAGCCACGAATGGACTTTTTGCGACCCTATTTATAAATGGCTGAAGTGATCGTCTTCACCGACCTGGATGGCACCCTGTTGGACCATAATACATATAGTGTCAGGGCAGCGCTGCCGGCGATCGACCTGTTGATCCGGAGACAACTGCCGATAATACCTGTCAGTAGTAAAACAGAGGCAGAGATACGACGCTGGGTATGGCTTCTCACTCTGGAAGGACCGTTCATTTACGAAAACGGCTGCGGTATTGTTGTTCCCGTGGATTGTTTTGGCGGCAAGCCGACTGAGGCGGTAGACCGGGATGGGGAATGGAGGATCTCTATGGGTACGGACATCGACGAGGTCAGGCGTGGTCTGGAGGAACTGTCGGAAACGGTAGGATTCACGTACAAATCATTTGATCAGATGTCCGCTGACGAACTGTCCTCTCTCACCGGGCTTGCTGGTGAAGAGCTGGATCGGTGCCTCGATAGGGAGTACGACGTACCCTTTATCATACCTGGAGACCACGATCCGGATTTCATCGGAAGAAAAGCCGCTGAAAAAGGATACCATTTTACAAAGGGCGGAAGGTTCTATCACCTGACGGGTGGTTGCCACAAGGGCGAAGCCGTACGATTATTGGCGAACCTGTACAGGAAAGAACGGCCGGAGGCTCTTTTCGTGGGCGTTGGGGACAGTTTCAACGATCTGCCCATGTTCCAGGCGGTTGACCTGGCTTTCCTGGTCCAGAAATCGGACGGTACCTACGACCCTCTCATCCCCGAAAATGCGGCCTGCAGGGTCCGCGGAATTGGGCCATCCGGATGGCGAGCCGCCGTAGAAAAGGTGATGACCCTTGGATGAAAAAGGGTCCAGCGCACCGATGGCCGTGGAGCGGATGGGATACCGTTTTCAGAATGATGAACTGTTGAACGAAGCTATGACACATCCGTCAGCGGTCAAGGAAGGTAAATGCGCCGGCCCCGATAATCAGCGACTGGAATATCTGGGGGATGCTGTCCTGCAGTTGGCGGTCTCCCATCTCCTGATGATTCGGTATCCTCTCGCGGAGGAAGGGGACTTGAGTTTTCTGAGGGCCGAGATGGTCAGGAGAGAGAACCTGGCCGACGTAGCTGGGGAGATAGGACTCATGGAGATGGTGAAGGTAGGATTGAGTCTCGAGTCCGCGCCAAGGGTGGCCCGGAGAACAGTGGCAGCGGACGCTCTTGAAGCCTTGATTGGCGCTGTTTACCTGGACGGTGGCTGGGAGCACGCCAATGAACTGGTGACCACCCTTTTTACAGAGGTGCCGGAACCGGGTCAGCAGTTAAAAGGTTCCAAATCTTCCCTTCAAGAGCTCATCCAGGCAAGATTCAATGGTGAAATTCCGAGGTATGAGGTTACGGAAAATAATTTGGCAACAGGTGACATGCGATTTTCCGCACAGGTCTATCACCGGGACCATTTCCTTGGGTCCGGCACAGGCAGGAGTAAAAAGCGTGCAGAGGAAGCGGCTGCATTTATTGCTCTTAAACAGTTCGAGGAGGATGTGTGAGCGGATTTAGATCAGGATTTGTGGGCATACTCGGGCGACCCAATGTCGGAAAATCGACCCTGCTTAACCGGTTATGCGGTGAAAAACTGGCTATCATCTCTTCCAAGCCGCAGACGACCAGGACCCGCATTCTGGGTGTTCTTCACCGTCCTGAATCACAGATCGTATTTCTGGATACACCTGGAATGCACGAAACAGATCGAGCCATAAACAGGTACATGCAGCAGGTCATCGCGAAGGTGGCCGCTGACGTTGACATCGTAGTATATATGGCGGATGTCACAAGGGCCCACGGACGGGAGGACGGATTAACGCTTTCCATGCTGCCGACTGATACCCGGGTCCCCGTCCTGCTCGTTGTCAACAAGGCGGACCTGGTCGGGCCCGGGCAGGTGGCGGAGCGGGTCGAGCTCTTGAAAGGAATTTACGATTTCAAGGATATTTTCATTATCAGCGCCATGACGGGCGCCGGGACTGCGGAGCTTGTAGAAAAAGTTTCCCTCCTGCTGCCGGAGGGGGTCCCCTATTTCCCGGAGGACATGGTCACTGATCAGCCTCTGAGTTTCCGGCTTGCGGAGATCGTGAGGGAGAAGCTTTTTGATCTGACCAGGGATGAGATACCCTATTCTACTGCCGTGGTCGTTGAGGAAATGGGGACAAGAGAAAATGGCCTGATGGAGGTGAGTGCGACCGTTTTCGTCGAAAGGGAGTCCCAGAAGGGCATGGTAATAGGGAAAAAGGGGAGTATGCTTCTGAAAGTCGGTACCGCTGCCCGGCTGGAAATGGAAAACCAGCTTGGAAGGAAGGTCTACCTGGAACTTTGGGTCAAGGTCAAGAAGGGGTGGACCGACCGGGAGGGTACTCTCAGGCAAATGGGGTACGAATAAAAGGCCGTGATTGGTGATTGGTGACTCGTGACTGGTAAGGACTCGAGTTACGAATCACGAATTACGAATTACGGAATTTAAAGGAATAAACCATGTTTACGAGTAAAGTCGACACCCTGTTAGACAGCATAAAGAAACTCACCAGACGGGGTGCCTACCATAATGTGAAGAATATCCTGGAAAAGCTCCACGCTGCGGATGTGGCGTACCTGTTCAGGTATCTAAACGAGGGGGAACAGCTCAAGATATTCGGACTCATCGCGGACAGTGAGATGGCGTCCGATATACTGAGCCAGGTGGATACGCCGACCAGTGCTCGTATCCTCACCAAGATAGAACGTGAAAAGGCAGCCGAGATTCTCCTGGGCATGGACCCGGACGACAAGGTCAGCATCCTTGAGGATATCCCCGAGGAGGTAAGGGAGGAGATCCTGGCTCACCTCTCGGAGTCGGACGCCGAAAGCATCGAGGAGCACCTGCAGTATCCCGAGGACAGCGCAGGCAGGATCATGAACACCAACTACTTCGCCCTTCAGGAGGATGTAACGGTCTCAGATGGCATCAGCGAGCTCCAGAAAAGGGGAGCGGACGCCACGGAAATGGTCTTTTATATTTACGTTGTGGATTCCAGAAACCATCTGGTCGGGGTCTGTTCCCTGAGGCAGCTTCTACTGGTTCCGCCGTCCACAACGGTCATGAGCGTTATGACCCCCGAGGTTGTCAGCGTCAATGTGGAGACTGACCAGGAGGATGTCGCCAGACTGGTGGAAAAATACGATTTCCTGGCCGTCCCCGTGACCGACTATGAAAACAAACTTATGGGTATCGTCACAGTTGACGACGTCATCGACGTCATCAGGCACGAGGCCACCGAGGACATCATGAAGATGGTCGGTACCGGGGACGAGTACCACACCAGGTCCGTGCTGCGCAGCGCTCGCATGAGGATGCCCTGGCTTCTGGCGGCATTTCTGGGAGGCTACATCGGCATCCAGTTCCTCAACATGTTCAACGAGACCCTTGAAAAGGTAGTGGCCGTTGCCTTTTTCCTCCCTATCATTATCGCCATGGGAGGCAACATCGGGATCACTTCCATGGCCATCGTCGTCAGGGGGCTCGCAACAGGTAAGATCGTGGTTAAACAGCTCCGCACGGTCATCATTAAAGAGCTGTCCATAGCCCTGCTCCTGGGCCTTTTATACGGGAGCCTCCTCATGATTCTCGCGTACATACAGTTTGGGGATATCACTTACCTGGGGTTCGTGGCCGGAGTCAGCATGTTCATCTCCATGATCATGGCGGCGGCCATCGGTACCTTTATGCCTATTGTTCTTCACCTTCTGAAAGTAGATCCGGCCGTGGCAACCGGTCCCTTTGTCACAAGCACGGTCGACAGTCTGGGGATCCTTGTTTATCTGGGTATGGCCACCATTCTCCTGATCTAGGAGTCTGACGGAGAACCCATGCAGACTCCCAGGTTTTAATGAGAAAGAGCATTAATACCGAAGCCGTCGTCCTGTCGGCAACGGACGTCGGGGAGGAAGATCGGATCCTCACCTTCATGACGCCGGAAATGGGGCTGCTAAAGGCAGCTGCCACCTCTGCCAGGAACCTGAAAAAGGGCAGGACCGCCCCACTGGATCTGTTCGTTCAGACACGCCTTATCGTCAATGTTCCCAGGAAAGAAGGAATGCTGAAGCGCGTCGGCTCCACCGAGATAATCGACCCTTTTCTTGGCATCAGGGCCGATTATTTCCGCCTGTGTGCCGCATCCTACGTCGGTCAGACTGTGGCACACTGTATCCAGGAGGATGACCCGTCGTCGGGAACTTACGACCTTGTACTTTACTGCCTGCGCCTTCTGGATTCCGGAGTGTCGCCTTTCGGGGTGATGCTCGTGTTCGAGGTTAAACTCCTCCGGGAAATGGGAGTCCTGCCCGATTTCAAAAGATGCCTCAAATGTATGGAAGAGGTGAGAGGCGAGGCTTTTCTTGATGCGCGAGGAGGAGGGATCCTTCACCGGCAGTGTACTGCAGGGGAGCGCAAGGGTATCCTGTCCGGGGGGGACCTGGCGGTGCTTCGCTACTACGCCGAGCGAAGCCTTTCAGCTGTTTCCAAGCTTTCCGTAAAGGAGAAGGACGCGAAGCGCATCTTTGATGTATTGCATCCCTTTTCGGTCCATCACCTGGGGTACGAATCCAAGGCGCTGAAGATGATGAAAAGATAATTTCGGATTCCGGATTGCGCATTACGGATTAATGCACAGGCAGTGTTTTTAAATCCTCAATTCGCAATTCGTAATTCTCAATCCGTTCCCTTGACATCAAAGCGGTTTCCCTGTTTATATTCAAGCTTCCAAAAACGAACCTTGAATATGTAAATTCCCGGGCGTAGATCCTGGGGTGAGAACACAAAAAGCTTTTCTAAAGGGAAAGGCCGAAAGACAAGTGCAGTTTGCCAGATAAGATACTGCGGATTTTAGCCTGAAATATCTTAGTGAGGGAGACGACCCGATATGAAGAAGAAAACCTATCAGCAGGTGGTCCTGGACCTGGAACGGTTCTGGGCTGACAAGGGATGTGTTATCCAGCAGCCCTACGATCTGGAGGTGGGTGCCGGAACGCTGAACCCGGCGACTCTGCTCAGAGCTCTTGGCCCGGAACCATGGAACGTGGCTTACGTCGAGCCCTCCAGAAGGCCTACGGACGGACGATACGGGGAGAACCCCAACAGGCTTCAGCACTATTACCAGTATCAGGTCATTCTCAAACCGTCCCCTGATAACATCCAGGACCTGTACCTGGAAAGCCTTTACGCCCTGGGGATCGATCCCGAACGGCACGACATCCGTTTTGTGGAGGATGACTGGGAGAACCCTACCGTTGGCGCTTGGGGCCTGGGTTGGGAGGTCTGGCTGGACGGCATGGAAATCACACAGTTCACCTATTTCCAGCAGGCCGGCACCATCGAGTGCAACCCCGTCTGCGCCGAGTTGACATACGGTCTGGAGCGCATCGCCATGTACCTGCAGGGGGTCGACAACGTTTACAACCTCATCTGGACCGACAACGTTACCTACGGGGATGTACACCACCAGGGTGAGGTCGAACACTCCACCTATAACTTCGAAGTGGCCGACACTTCCATGCTGTTTAAGCTCTTTGGCATGTACGAGGCAGAGTCGAAACGGGTGCTCGAAAAGGGGCTGGTCCTGCCGGCTCTTGACTACTGCCTGAAATGTTCCCATGTTTTCAACCTCCTTGATGCGCGGGGCGCCATCAGCGTTACGGAGCGTACAAGTTATATCCACAGGGTCAGGGACTTGTGCAAAGGAAGCGCTGAGGCATACGTAGCCCAGAGGGAGGCCATGGGTTATCCCCTCATGGGCAAGAACCTCATCGCCGATCAGAAAGGGCTTGTTGGAGGGACCAAGTCATGAGCAGAGACCTGATACTTGAGATAGGCACCGAAGAGATACCCGCAAGTTACCTTCCGCCTGCCCTCGAACAGATCAAAAAGTTGGCCGCAAAAGAGCTGAGTGCCCAGAGAATACCTTTTGGGGAGACCCACGCTTACGCCACTCCGAGGCGTATCGTTCTGCACGTCACAGGCGTGGCCAAAGCCCAGGAGGCCAGTGTTAAGGAGGTCATGGGCCCAGCCAAAGCCGTTGCATTCGACGATAAGGGCAAGCCTACCAAAGCCGCCGAGGGGTTCGCCAGGGGTCAGGGGATAGCCGTAAAAGATCTCAAGGTGGTTTCGACGCCGAAGGGCGATTACGTGGTCGCGGTCAAGTCCGAGACGAGCGAGCCGACGGCGAGGATTCTTCCCGGGATCATGCTCAGGATCATTACCACCCTGCAATTTCCCAAGATGCAGAGGTGGGGATACCTGAGCCTTCGGTTCCCAAGGCCTATTCGCTGGATCTTGTGCCTGTACGGTAGCGATGTCGTATCCTTCGACCTCGAGGGCATCAAGTCCGGCCGTTTGATGCGCGGTCACCGGTTCATGGCGCCCGGGCCCTTCGAGATCCAGGACGTTAATGACTACTTCCAGCAGGTCAAGAAGGCCAAGGTCGTCCTCGACCAGGCCGAGCGCCGCGCCATCATCAAGGAAGGTGTTGCCAAGGCTGCTGAAAAAGTAGGTGGTAAGCCGATTCCCGACGAGGGCCTGTTGGACGAGGTCACGTACCTGGTGGAGTACCCGGTGATCGTTACGGGCACCTACGAGGAAAGGTACCTGTCCCTCCCCAGGGAGGTGCTTATCACCTCCATGAGGTCCCACCAGCGATATTTCACCGTTACAAACAGCCGCAAGAAACTCATGCCCTACTTCATCACCATCAGCAACAACATCACCCGGGACAAAAGTGTTGTGGCCATGGGAAACGAGAGGGTTCTGAGAGCGCGCCTCGAGGATGGCATGTTCTTTTTCCAAGAGGACAGAAAAATATCCCTGAAAACCAGGGTAGAGGAACTCAAAAATGTTGTTTTTCAGGAAAAGCTGGGAACTTCCTGGGAAAAGATGGAAAGGTTCTCATCTCTGGGCGCTTATCTGGCCAAAAAGGTCGAACCGGAGAGTCTCAAGGAGGTCAAGCGGGTCGCGTTTCTATGCAAGGGTGACCTGGTTACCCAGATGGTAGGCGAATTCGCCGATCTGCAGGGTGTCATGGGCAGGGAGTATGCTCTGCTGGAAGGTGAGGACAAAACTGTCGCAGAGGGTATTGTGGAGCATTACTATCCCCGGTATTCCGGTGACAGAACACCGGCTACGACAGGTGGTGCAGCCGTGAGTATAGCCGACAGGCTGGACACCGTCTGCGGCTGCTTCGGGATCGGGATATCCCCCACCGGAACAGCGGACCCCTATGGTCTAAGGCGCCATGCCCTTGGCGTTATCGCAATTCTCATGGAGCGTGGGTGGCGAGTGTCCCTCACGGACCTCATGAAACAGTCGTTAAAACTCCTGAAGGACAAGATCGACGTACCTCAGAAAGAGGCGCTCTCAGCCCTGGAGGAGTTCTTCAAGGGGAGGCTGCACAACCTCTTTACGGGACGTGGCTACAGGCACGATCTCGTCTCGGCTGTGCTTGAGGACCACTGGGCAGACCCGGTGGACGCGGCTGCAAGACTTAAGGCCCTGGCCAGCTTCAGCAAGAAGGCCGGATTCGCGGACCTCATGCTCTCCTTCAAGAGGGTGATGAACATCATACCCGATGGGTTCAGCGAAAAAGTAGACCGAAAAAAGGCCAGGGAAACCGTGGAAAAAGCTCTGCTGGACGCGGCTACATCCCTGGGCAAGGACGCCGACGCGATGCTGGAGGAGGGAGAATACCTGAAAGTTCTCAATATCCTGGCCGGGATGAAAAAGCCGGTGGACGCCTTCTTCGACGGCGTAATGGTCATGGACAAGGACGCATCAGTCAAGAAGAACAGGTTAGCGATCCTGGGTAAGGTATCGTCTCTTTTCGCCCAGGTGGCGGATTTCAGGAAGATCGTCACCGAGTAATTTAAAATTCAAGATTCAAGATTCAGCAATCTGGGGCCCGGAAGGGCCTCTTTTTTTACGTTGGCAGGAGCCAGAATCCAGAATCCAGGAGTCAGAAGAACAGCGGTTCCTTTGAAAGCGGTAAAAGGATTTAACGCAGAGGACGCCCTTCGACGCACTGTCGTTTGCTCCCCTCGACAGGCTTGGGGCAGGCAGGACAGGCAAAGTTACGCAAAGGAATTCTTGGATCTTGGATCTTGGGTCAAATTCAGCGATCCCGCAGCATATCGCACTGACACTTTAAAGGTCCATTTACGGTGTTGTCCACACCACCAGACCCAACAACGTGTCATCATTCCAGTGATAAATGCGGTCTTCGACATCCACATTGTCTAACGCACCCTGGAAGGTGACTCCTCTTGCATCAATGGTAATATCGGTAAGATCGTAACTGCCCGAGTTTCCGTGACTACCGAGCTTGATATCCGCAACCGAAAATGTACCGCTCAACAGAAGGTCTCCGAGGTCCGGACCGAGGCCCGGTCCGCTGACGGTACTGCCGGCTGCGGAAATAGTACCTAAGAAAAGTCCATTGGGGGCCGTGGAACCAAGCTCCACATTACTCATGGTCACGTTCGAGAGGCCCAGATAACGAGTTATGATAATGGCCCCGGATGGATAGGTTCCGTAGGACTGCTGAACACCGCTAATATTGACATTTGATAAAGTAAGATTTCCCGCGGTACCTGTACTTAGGTTAGTTCCGCTATCTTTATTTCCGGATATACGAATACCGCTTTCGCTGGCATTGCCGACGATGGAAACAGTGGAAAACGTTCCGTTTCCGTTAAAGCCGGAAAAAACTATATCGCCCAGTGATTGTCTGTTTGCCGCATTACCATCAAATGTACTGTTGGAAATAAGGAAACCGGGCGACCCGGCAGCTCCTGCAAGATCATCATAAAACATTATACCTGCACCAGTGTTCCCTTCAAAAGTGGTGTTATCAATGAGGAGTCCATTGATATAGCCCACGGAACTGGGGTTTCTAAAACCATGGTTACCGTTAAAAGACAGGTCGGAGTTTCTGATAACGATATCCTGGGTAAAAGAGCCTGATACATTTAAGTGGATACCGTTTCCAGAGTTCCCCACCGAGGCAACGTTGTCGAATTCAATATGCCCGTCAATTGTCCCAATTTCGATACCTCCGCCACCATTACCACCACCATCCTTGCCAAGTGAACCTGTAACTTTTAAATTTCTGATCGCAACACGTGAGGTAGCGGACGCACCTCCCGTAGAGATATGAATAGGATTAATACCTAATGGGGCATTGCTGTTGATAATCGTGTTCGTTGCAGGATCATCGCCCCTTCCCGCACCTATGAGCGTTACACGTTTGTTTATCGTTACCTGGCCGTTATTCTCGGTGTATGTGCCTGGTTCGATGTAGATGACATCTCCCGTGGCGGCTGCATTAATGGCGTCCTGGATAGGTGACAGGCCTGCCCCTGAATTCACCCTCGTATCGGCCACCAGTTCTGTATAGGTGGCCACAAGCACATCCGAGTCGTCATAACTGTCCATGCACGCAACTGCTTTAATTGTGGTCACCGCTCCGTCAACATCTACAGAGTTGATGGTAACGGTGGTTGACGCATAGGCGGGGCCGGCGTCGCAGGATGGATCTGAGCCATCTGTGGTGTAAACAATAGTGTCACCGAACGTACCCGCGGTTCCCGGCGATATGGTCACATCTATGGGGTCAACGAAATACCCGGAAGGCCTGTCAACTGCAGGCTTCGCAACCTGAATCGAAGGAATGCCAGGCCCTTTTCCTCCACCTCCACTGCTTCCACAGCCAAAGGTTATTAACGCAAGGGACAGCACCACTAAAACCGGCACAGTAAAAGATCTGGAAAAAGAATTCATAGAACACCTCCAATTAATTGTCGATCAACGATCACTAAGACACCTGAAAAGCTTAAAGAATCTCTTGAATCGTACACAAATCAGACCATGTATTTGCACAAACCAGACCAAAAAAGTAGATTCACAAATGTTTGAAATATATAAGGATATTGAGTAGGTGACGGTTATTGGCGCTATCTGGTCGGTCGAAATGCCCTTTCAGCAAAATTATTCGGGCATATCGCCCGAAAACATTGATATCTCAGGTTAAGATGGTCTTGAATCGCTTCTCGTCTCCATGACCGGGGATAAACGCTGAGATACGCCCCTGAAGAACCGGAAAAAATTTCGCAGGTTGTATCAAAAATTGTCATCCCTGAAGAGGATGAAATCGTGGGGGCAGGATGTCATAAGGCCCATGACGCGGGGACACGGAAACAAAGTGACGCGGTGTATGAAGGTGCTCTGACACCGGGGTAGTGCAGGACAGGTTGCGATAAATCAGTTTTTAGAAACTGGATTCCAGGTCACGGCTATGGCGGCGCTCGGAATGAAGGTATAATTCTCCCCCCCGCGTCCCCGTGACTTCGCGTCTCCATTTCAAACGGTTTTCTTCTGTCTTCTGAATTCCGGCTTCTGGATCCTGACGGCCAATTGTGGTTCATTCCCAACCATCCGCCATATTCTATCGTGGAATTTGATACCGGTGGCGTGGTAACCTGAGAAATGTTGATGACTTCGCAAGAGGTCATCAACGCGCCCCGGGTGGGGCGCCCAGATCAATGACCGTTAATTATAGTCATTGATTTGTGAGGAAAGCGAAAACCGCGCTTTTCGCTTTTAAGTTGAGCAAAAAGCCACGAAAGGACTTTTTGCGACCCTATCAACCTAAACTTCCGATTAATAATTTAAAAGGTGATTGTGCATGCTGAGGATCGAGAGAGAAATAAAAGAAAAGGGTGAACTGTCCAACATTGGAGCTTTGAACTCGTTGTCGAAAGGACGCCAATATCCTGAAGAGGAACACGAGTACCGACTTGCTTTCGAGAGGGATAGGGACAGGATCATTCACTGCAGTGCCTTCAGACGGATGGAGTACAAGACCCAGGTCTTTTTCTACCACGAGGGTGATTACTTCCGGACGAGGTTGACCCATTCTCTGGAGGTTGCACAGATCAGCCGGTCAGTGGCGCTGGCCCTTGACCTTAATGAGACTCTTGCCGAAGCGGTGGCACTGGCCCACGACCTTGGTCACACTCCCTTCGGACACGCGGGTGAGAGGGTCATGGATAATCTAATGGCCGACGACGGAGGGTTCGAACACAACCTCCAGACTCTGCGTGTGGTAGACTACCTGGAGGACAGGTATCCCAATTTTCCGGGACTGAATCTTACCTGGGAGGTCAGAGAGGGTATAGGCAAACACAGCACCGATTACGATCAGCCTGAAATCTCAGTCTTCGGCGATAACCAGCCAACCCTGGAGGCGCAGATCGTGGAACTGGCCGACGAGATCGCTTACAACAATCATGACCTGGATGATGGCCTCACGTCAGGGATGCTCGATCCGGAGGAACTGTCGAATGTAACACTCTGGAGGACTGTAACCGAATCGATAAAATCCCAAATGCCGGATGTTTCTCGGACCATGCTCAAGCATGAAGGCATTCGACGGATCATTAATATGCAGGTGAGCGACCTTATCGTTAACATCGGACGGAAGATCGAGGCCATGGGGATAAGCAACAGGGAGGATCTGTTCCTGGCTCCGGAGAGGGTGGCCGCTTTCAGTCCGGAGATGGAAGAGATGAACAGGGAACTAAAAAATTTCCTGCTGGAGAATCTTTACGAGCATTACCGTGTGACCCGCATGGCGCAAAAAGCCCAAAGGATCCTGACCGATCTGTTTAACGCTTACTTTGAAAAACCCAAACAATTGCCTCCTACGACTTATCGCAAGATAGAGAAAAACGGCAGCGTCAAGAGGGTAATCTGCGACTACATGGCTGGAATGACGGACAAGTTTGCACTGGAAGAGTACAAAAAGCTGTTTGACCCGCATGAGAAAGTATAAAGGCAGTGCAGAGTGTATAGTGCAGGGTGCAGAGTGTAGGACGCAGAATAAGATTAAATGCAGGGATCTCGAAATTCTTCGACTAGGCGACTGAGCGAATTGGCTAAAAAGCAACGTCAAAGAAGGTAAACTGAACGCGGGTTGGTTTTATCTGAAAGTCCAGACCCGAAATCCACAAAGAACAGCCTTTTGGACGGGGCAAGGAGGTTAGCGGGATAAGTGGAACGGGAAATTTACCGGTAACCCCGCGGCATACGAAAAACAACCCTCCAGAGGCCCCGGCCAAGGCCTTGGTAAAACCGATCACGGATTTCGGGTTTCTCCACCGTATTTAATGTCTGCTATTGTTTAATTTAATAACTACCAGTGTGGCAGAAGAGGAGAGTGGTATGAAAAAGGTTTTCCTGGTTGCGGTAGTATTCTTGATATTAGTTGTTGTGCCCATGACCTTGATGGCGACGGAAACAACTCCCGCGATCGGCACAGAGGAAATGGCCGCCGAGTCCGTGGACATGGTAGCGGCCCAGGCGACCTTCGAGGAGACCTGTTCAAGATGTCACTCATTGAAAAGGCCGTTGGGAAAAAAGAAGGACCAGGCTAAATGGGAGAAGACCATAACAAGAATGTCTTCCTACCACGTGAAACGGGAGTGGGGGGCCATCCCGGAAGATGATCAAAAAGCTATCGTTCAATACCTGTTGAGTGTGGCGGGGAAGTAAAGTGCAGGAGCCAGAATCCAGTAGCCAGAAGAAACCGGGTGATGCCCGGTTTTTTCATTCCTTAGAAAGCAACATTTTAACGCGGAAGAAGCGGAGGAAATTCCTGGCTAAGACCAAGCTAGGTTAGCGATGATACGTAATCCCGGTTTTCATAAATTTACCATTTATTCTGTAGCGTTAAGGTTTTTCTCATATCAAGCATTCCTTATTGATAATAACTGTCCGATTTACCCTGCGTAAAATGCTTTTGCCGCATTAAAGGGGAAAAGGTTTTCCCTATGTGATCCTTCGTGTACTTCGTGTTGAATTAGTGATCGCTTTTAATAGGAGCTGAGTCTTTCTCCTGGCTTCTGGATTCTGGCTACTGAATTCTGCCTTTCCCAGCCCCTAAAAACTGTTTTTTATCCCTTTCGACCGCCATGAGGGCGAGATCACCTTCTGTGTGCGAAGATCCACAATTGTGTCTCCGTACGCAAGGGTGAACTCACCGAACCGGTCGTTGATCCCGTCGAGAGTTTTTTGAACTTCTTCCTTTCGTATTTCCCCTGGAAGCAGGCTCCCTGTAAATTCCTCGAAGGAAAGATCCGAGAGGGATATGCCTAATAACCTTACCGGTCTTGAAATTTCAATTTGGCCGAGAAGAGCCATGCTTGTCCGGTAAATGTCCTCGGTGAGACAGATTGGTGAGGGAAGTGTTGATCTTCTGGTTCGCGTAGTAAAATCGTTATATCTCCAGGTCAAGGTAAGCGTTTTTCCTCTGCAATGGTGGCGGCGGACTCTTCTCCCAACCATCTCAGCAAGGGTCTGAAGGACCTTACCCATGGAAAGCCTCGCTGTGAGATCCTCCGGGAGCGTCACCGAGTGTCCGATGCTCTTTGTGGATGAACGGTCGGGTTCACCCTGATTCAAAAAAATACCTTCCTCACCCCGGCCCATACCTGACAACTTTGTCCCGTAGGAGCCAAAACGCTTCTTAAGCAGTTCCGCAGGATATCTTCCCAATTGACCGCAAGTTCTGATGCCCATCCCGTTGAGTTTACCAGTTGTCACAGGGCCAATTCCGCACAGTTTTTCCACCGGTGTACTTTCCAGAAGCGCCTTTACTATTTCCGGTTTCAGAAAAGTAAGTCCGTCAGGTTTGTTCATACTGCCGGCAAGTTTAGCCAGGAGCCGGTTCTCAGCGATCCCAATGGAACATGTGAGACCAGTCTCGGTCTTAACCCTTCTTTTTACCTCCAGGCCCAAGTGCAGGGGAGTTCCAAATCTTTTGACTATTGCCCTGATATCGATGAAAGCTTCATCCACAGATGTGATTTGAACATCGGGAGTGAATGTTTCCAGAACGGACATGACCTTTTGCGAGGCGTTTGAATACTTCGTGTAATCAGATTTTATGACCACGATGTGCCGGCAGAGTACTTTCGCCTGCCTTACTGTCATAGCAGTCCTGATTCCGAACTTTCTTGCCGGGTAGGAGGCAGTTGTGATGATACTTCTTTCACCCGGACCAGCAACGACCACTGGTTTGCCTTTAATTGCGGGGTTTGCCAATTCTTCCACCGAGGCGAAAAACGCGTCCATATCCATATGCAATATCATTTGACTAATCTCGAAGAGATATTTTGCGAGGTTATCATAATTGATGGACTCGTAAAAAGTCCATCAAAGCGCCCCGTATGGGCGCCCAAATCAATGACCGTTAATTAAAGTCATTGATTTGTGAGGAAAGCGAAAATGACACTTTTCGCTTTTAAGTTGAGCAAAAAGCCACGAATGGACTTTTTGCGACCCTATCATGTAGAAAGTTGTATACCCTCCAAATGCCACGATTGGGTGTCGTTGTTCATGACAAGATGAAAAGTGTCCGTACCGTCGGTGACGGAAAAATGGTATAGCGTGGCAATCCCCTCCCGTTCCGACCAGGCATGGTTCGTCCGTACGATCCTTATCTTTCGTCCATTCCAGATGAACCATGCCGGTTTTACCGAGGTGGGCGGTTCAAATATGGCACCGACGGTGATCGATTCAATGAGTTCGCTGTCCATCAATTTGATCCTCTCTTGCAGCGTGTCAGAAAACCGGCAGTCTACTAGCTGTCGATGATCCTGATCACTGCCTTGATCTTCCCGACAATCCTTATTTCTTCTGAGGTGTCATCGATGACCACAGCCTGATGATCCGGGTTGGAGGGGAGAAGCGTTATTTTTTCCTCGTCACGTTTAAAGCGCTTGAGGGTCGCCTCTTCCCCTATGAGAACGACCACGAGGTCTCCCTCCATGGCTGTTTCCTGTTTTTTTATCAGGACCATGTCGCCAGGCAGGATGTGATCCCCTGTCATGCTGTCTCCTTTGACCCTCAGGAGAAATGTCCCTTCATCCGCAATTGAAGGATCAAGGATCAGTGTGTTCCCTTCCTCCTGGACAGCCAGATCCAGGGGTCCGGCAGGCACTGTGCCCAGAATGGAGACCACCCTCCTTTCGCCGGTATCGTCCTGGCTATATATTCGGGTGCTGTTTCCTTGGGACAGGATCTCGATCCCTCTGGACGAACCGTGGTTTCTTCTGATATGACCCTTTCGCTGAAGGGCGTCCAGATGCTTGACTGCGGCTCTCGGCCCGGAAAGATCGAAATGTCCGGCGATCTCCCTGAGGGTAGGGGGATAGCCGATATCGAATATGTGATTCTGGATGTAATCCAGGACCTGCTGTTGGCGATGGGTGAGTGGTTTCAAAACAAATAAGTCCTAAAGAGTTAGGTGATAAGAGATAAGGGATAAGGGATAAACTTCAATACTTAGCACTTATCTGTTGGCATATAGCACAGCCTTTAGGTATACATTAGTATACCAGTGATCGGTTGTCAATAAAACCAAACTAGATGGCTTCGCAAAATGTCATCAACGCGCCCCGGGTGGGGCGCCCAGATCAATGACCGTTGATTAAAGTCATTGATTTGTAAGGAAAGCGAAAATGACACCTTTAGCTTTCCGTTAGGCAAAAAGCCACGAATGGACTTTTTGCGACCCTATCAAACTTGACGGTCTCAACAAAAAATAAGGCAATAAGATTATAATCATCCCCCAAATCCGAAGCGGATTTCAGGTTTACAAGGTCCATGGCCCATGGTACATTTTTAACGTAAAAGTGTTAAGTGAAAATCAACAGTTACACATATTCTCAACCCACTTTATGAAGTAGGCGGAAGAATATGTAAGAATACCTAGAAGGAACTTGTATTGAAGGCAGAATTTTTGACCGGGCCTTATAAGTATCTGACTACTGCCTACTGGATACTGGGTACTAGGTACTGGATTGTCCATGCGCCTTAAACGCCTCGAAATACACGGTTTCAAATCATTCCCGGACCGGACTGTCTTCAAGTTCCAACAGGATGGACTAACCGTTGTTGTGGGCCCGAACGGCTGCGGCAAGAGCAATGTCGTCGATGCCGTACGGTGGGCTCTGGGGGAGCAGAGCGCAAAACTCCTCCGCGGGCAGATGATGGAAGATGTCATCTTCAACGGGAATGATAAGAGAAGACCGGCTGGAAGGGCCGAGGTTACACTTATCTTTGATAATGACGGGTCACTTGAGAACCAGTGGCGTGATTATTCGGAAATATCTGTAAGCCGACAGCTTTTCAGGACAGGCGAGAGCGAATATCTTATAAACGGCGTTTCCTGCAGGCTCAAGGATGTCCGTGAACTCATCGCCGATGCCGGCGGGAGCAGCCGTGGTTATTCCATTGTCGAGCAGGGAAAGATCTCCCTGTTGATCAATTCCAAACCTGAAGAGAAACGCGCTCTCATCGAGGAGGCCGCTGGGGTTCTGAAATACAGGATGCGGCGCCTGGAAGCCGAGAGGAAGATTGAGCGGACACGCCAGAATCTCCTGCGCGTCAGCGACGTTATCCGCGAGATCCAGCGCCAGCTCAACTCTCTGAAAAGATCCGCAGCGAAAGCAAGGCGTTACCGCCTTTTTCGGGACGAACTTTCATCACTTGACCTAAGACTCAGGTTCGAGGATTTCACGACCATTGAGATCGACCTCGCTGAAAGAGTGATGGAACTGGACGGTAAAAAGGAAAAGCTCGGTGAACTGGATAGCCGGCTTTCGGTACTGGAGTCAAAGGAAGAGGCTATCAGGAGCGAGTTGCTCACCGGTGAGGGCCGGATAACAGAGGGGTTTGAGGCTGTAAGGACCGCCGAGGCTGAAATAGCCCGCATAGAGGGCGAGATCTCCATCAGCGAAGCGGCTGATCGTTCCCTTGCCGAGCGCATGGGGCGACTCAAAGAGGACGAGGCCGAACTAGCCAAACAGACAGAGTCCGACCGAACAGAGTTGGAGCAGTTGGAACTGGAATTGGCCTCCATTGAGGGCGAGCACGAAAAGTTTGCCGCAGAGCTGGAAGACGCACAGGAAATGTTCAGTTCGGCAGAGTCGAAGCTGGCCAGGGGCAGGGGAGAACTGGAGACAGCCAGAAGCGAGCTCTTCACCCTTGGAAACGATCGTAACCGGCATGAGATGGAGATAGACTCGAGCCGCAGGTCCAGGGAAAGCCTGGGAAGAAGGAGGACAGACTCGGCCAGGAGAGGGTCCGACATCCAGGACAAAATTGAGGTTTTTGAAAAGGAAAAGCTCCTCAACGAAGAGGAGTACAGAAAAGCGGGCGACGATACGCGGACGACAGCCTCCGAGCTGACAGTATTAAGGGATGGTATCCGGATATCCAAGGTATCCATTTCTCAAGCCCAATCCACCCTGTCAACTCTATCGGAGAAGCAGGCAGAGATAAGAGGACTCCAGAAGACCCTGGTGGCTCTTGAGGAGCAGATGGAGGGCCTGCCTGACGGAGTTCGGCATGTCATGAGGAACTACGCCGAGACAGGACAGGCCGGGGTGCTCGGGGTGGTGGCTGATCATATCAACGTCCCTCAGAAGTTTGAAAAAGCGGTCATGGCTGTGCTGGGTGGGCGGTTGGACCATGTCATCGTGGATGAGCCCGATAGCGGCAGGTCGGCGGTGGATTACCTCAAACGGGAGGCCGGCGGACGGGGAAGCTTTATCCCAAAAATACCGCGTGCCAACGGGAACAGCCTCGACACTCTTGAGCAGATCAAGGGCGCTGGCATTATCGGTCCTCTTGCCGACATCGTCAATTTTTCCTCATCCCTGAACGGGGTCGGGGAGTTCCTCCTGGGCGATGCGCTGCTGGTTGAGGACCTCAAGTTCGCGATGGACCTGTGGCGCCAGAACGGGATCACAGCCACCCTGGTAACCTTGGATGGAGACGTTGTTGAGCCTACAGGCATCATCACGGGCGGGAGTCAGGATGTTGAAGAGACACCACTCGCAAGAAAGAGAAAGATACGCGAACTGGATCTGGAAGGTAAAACGGTCGAAGCCGAACTGAACAGAACGAGGAAATCCAGAACCGACCTGTACGAAAAGGTTGCCGGAGACGAGAAGACGCTGGCCGAGTTGGAGGAAAAGGCCCGTGAAACAGAGCGGGCGCTGCTTTCAAGCCAAAGCTCCCTTTCCATGACCGTCAGAGAACTGGAGCAGTTAAAGGACACACAGGGGGACCTCCTTTCGGAGATAGAGGTTGCCGATCTGGAGGACAGTGAACTCGGTGAGACCGTCGATCGGTGTCTGGCCAGACTCAACCAGCTGGACTCGGAGGAGGACGCCGTACGGGTGAGGATAACCGCCCTGGAAGAACAGGTTACCGGGTTAAATTCGGAACTGGAAGAAAGCAGAGGCGCACTTGAGAAGGTCCGAATCAAGGTGAACACGGTCGGTCTGAGGCGTGAAAACTCACAACGGGCTCTGCATACGGCCGAGAACCGCAACCGGGAGATAGAGGAGAGAAAAGTTCGCATATCCAGGGAGATTGCCGATGCCCATTCCAGGATGGAAATGCATAAAACTGAAATAGAAATGGGCCGGACTGAGGTCCTGGATGCTGTAAGTGAGCTGGAGGAAAAGAAGGAATCCCTCAGTGTCCTGAGAAGGAAGCAGGACGAATCCCGGCTTCAGGCGGACGATTTCGCGTCAGACGCCAGGGATCACAGGACAAAGGTGAGCGATCTGCGTGAAGAAGCTTCCAAGATCAATATTCGGATCCATGAGCTGAGGACCGAGAAACAGCACATCGTGGAAAGGGTCCTTGAAGAACATCAGCGGGATGTAAGGGAACTTACGAGCGACAGTTTCGAGGAGCTTGAATTCGATCACAAGGCTACGGAAGAGAGGATTTCTTTCCTTCGCGAAAAGATCGCTCAAATGGGCGAAGTCAACCCCGGCGCAGTAGAAGAGTTCGAGGAGCTCAATGAGCGGTACGAGTTCCTCAGTTCCCAGAAGATGGACCTGGAGACCTCAATCGAATCGCTCTTAAAAGCCATCCGCAAGATCAACCGCACAAGCAAAGAGAGGTTCATGGATACCTTCACCCAGGTTTCAGAGAACTTTTCCCGCCTATTCCCCAGGCTGTTTAACGGGGGCAGCGCCGACATGGTCCTCCTGGATGAATCCGACCCTCTAAACACCGGTGTAGAGATCGAGGTCCGCCTGCCTGGCAAGCGTCTTAAGAGCATGCAGCTCCTTTCCGGGGGTGAGAAGGCCCTTGTCAGTCTCACAATGATCTTGTCGATGTTCCTCGCCAAACCCAGCCCGGTGTGTATCCTGGACGAGGTGGATGCTCCGCTGGATGATGAGAACCTGGGGAACTTCGCAGGCATCATCCGTGAGATGTCCGAAAAATATCAGTTCCTTGTCATTTCCCACAACAAGCTCACAATGGAGTCAGCGGACGTCCTGTACGGGATCACCATGAGGGAGCCAGGGGCCTCCCAGGTGGTTTCCGTCCGTCTCAAGGACGTAGCCTGATGCCCTTCAAGGCTGTTCTCGGGCACATTGTCAAATCGGTCAGGGGAGGTGTAGGAGCCATCCTCGTCGATGACGAGGGGGAAGCTGTCGACGTTTTTACGAGGGGGGACAGCTACGAGATCCGCCTGGCCGGAGCGCACCACAGCATTATCCTCGCCCTCCTCGAAGAAGCCATGAAGAGATTCCAAAACAGGGACAGCCTCCAGGGTCTTTCCATCAGGTCCGAGCGGCTTATCCACACCATCATGCCTGTTCAGGAGGGGTTATACGTTGTGCTGATGCTGGATGATACGGGCATCCCTTCCCAGGGGATGAAGGCACTGAGGGATGCGGTTCCGGAAATAGCAGCTCTCATCTGAGATCCAAAATCCAAAATCCAAGAATAAAGTATTTAACGCGGAGTACGCGGCCTGTCACGTCGAAGATGAAAGCGAAGACGGGAGGGACGCAGAGGGGGAAGAACGGTATGGAAGTCAGGAGGTAAGGGGGTATGGGGAAAAGCGAACCACACCTGCTTACTTCTGTCATTCCTGACACGGCAAAGCCGTGAGCCGGAATCCAGGGAAAGAACAGTTCCTGTAAAAGCGGGGATTTTTACCACGGAGTCACGGAGGAAACGGAGAAGGGCCGGGATCTGGGGAAAGGCGCGGTTCCTTCAAAGACGATGATTTTTACCACAAAGAACAGTGATGACACTGATAAGGGCCAAATCAGGGGGGTGAATAATGCTGGAACTCACAAAAAACCAGAAATCTACTGTAGATAATGTAGCCACAATGAAAACGATCAGCCTCTTTTTCGCTATATTTGGAATTCTCGGGATATTTCAAGGACTGTATTCATACTTTTTCCGTGTAATGTCGCCAGACGCCCGCCCCTTGGTTTTTACCTTATCAGGCTTATCCGCAGTGACACTGGTTGTCTCTTTGTTACTGTTGCAGGCCTATACCATAATTGAAAAACTCAAGAGCGAAAATTAGTTCATATCTTGTTCGTAACCATTTATATTCTTCCTCTGCTAGCTCTGCGTGAGGCTGCCTTTGGTTTTCCCCTGTGTAACCCTGTGGAGCGGCCTGTGAGAGGCCGTGCTGTGGTAAGTTAGCTTTTCATCTTTTAGATTTTAGGGAGAGCAATGAGTACTGAAAAGGAACGACAACTCTACCAACAGGGTCTCGAGAAGACCCGGGGATCCCTCTGGGGTCGCATAAAGAGTGTTTTCGAGGGTAAATCCGCAATCGGGGAGGAGGAGCTCGAACAGCTCGAGGAAATCCTCATCACCGGTGATGTGGGAATGCAATACACCATGAAGCTGGTTGAGGACCTTCGCCGCTTGATCACAGATGATCTGTCCGATACTCAGCTCAGATTCTATCTCCGTGGATGGATCGAAGGGGTCGTAAAAATAAAGAAACCGGAGTTACCCCTGACTTCCGCTCGCGGCCCGAGGGTTACACTTGTCGTGGGGGTAAACGGCACCGGCAAGACGACCACTATCGGGAAGCTGGCCCACAGGTTTAAACAGACCGGTCGATCAACCTTGGTCGTTGCCGCGGACACCTACCGGGCGGCGGCTGTGAAGCAGCTCCAGATATGGTCTGAGCGGTCAGGCGCCCAGTTTATCGGAGGAGAGGAAGGTGGGGACCCGGCAGCCGTGGTTCACGACGCTCTCAAAAATGCTTTAACATCGGGGGTGAACCACATACTCATCGACACCGCAGGCAGGCTCCACACTAAAGAGCCCCTTATGAGGGAGCTTGAGAAGATAAGAGACGTGGCTGGAAGGGTCATCGAAGGCGCTCCTCACGAGGTCCTCCTGGTCCTGGACGCCACTACAGGGCAGAATGCATTAATCCAGGCCCGGGAATTCGTCCGGGCCGTGGGAGTCACCGGTGTGGTCATTACCAAGATGGACGGTTCGGCCCGCGGGGGTATTCTCATCCCAATAGCCGGCGAGTTGAGGCTTCCTGTGCTCTACGTCGGGCTGGGAGAGGGGTTGGAAGACTTACTCCCCTTTGACGCTGGAGAATATGCGAAAGGGTTGATAGGGGAGTAAATCTTCCAGGGTCTGGGTTCTAGGGTCTGGGATCTGGAAAAAGCAGGGGGAAGAGCTGGCAATAGGCAATAGGCGAGGGGTTATAGGGAAGAGCGGGCAATAGGCAATAGGCGAGGGGCTATAGGGGAGAGCGGAAGGCACGATGACGAACGCGGTTTTTCACCCATTGCCTCTAGCCCATAGCCTATGCTTCTTCTCCATT
>Ga0114923_10000549_pt1 | contig 29035 bp, 23 predicted proteins | sample SumtaG_FD_89578 | JGI IMG/M metagenome (GOLD analysis project Ga0114923, IMG submission 89578) | Deep subsurface microbial communities from Indian Ocean to uncover new lineages of life (NeLLi) - Sumatra_00157 metaG | ecosystem: Environmental > Aquatic > Marine > Oceanic > Sediment | place: near... | reverse complement strand
CTTTTCTAAGGCCCAAGGCTTAGAAAACCATGGCCTTTTAGGCCATGGTAGTTTATTATTAATTAGCTCCTTTACGGGGTATTGTAAATTGTTACAAACATGCCTGACGACACGAAGCAAAACACAAACATCAACGCCCAAGGCGTACCGAATCCTTTGAATAACCTCAGCACCGATAATGCACAAGATTCCCCGCCCAATACCTTTGATCAGCCTTCCTCTGCAACAAACCCTTTCCAACCACCCACAACTTTCGCCAGCAATCCTCAAGATAACCAGCAAGTTACAGTCGGACAAAAAAATAGCACAGATGATTTGTCCCAAGACGAAAGTACAGATCCGACCAGAGTAATTACATCTCCACATGCTCCAAAAAAATACGGCGGCAAGAAAATACTCGCCACCATATTCGGGGTTGTACTTCTAATCGTAGGTGTTGGTGCAGGGGTTCTTCTTGTACAACGACAACAAGAAATCGCAGAAAGGGCAGCAAGTGGGAAAGAGTGTGAACAGTCACCCAACTGCATTCTTCTTGACGAACCAGGTAATTCAGGCTCGTTCACTGCACCGCGCATAATAACCAATATATTTATTACTGCTAAAGATTTCCACGAATACTTCCCGGGTGATGCTGATGACGGGTGTTACAAGGTATCAATTCATGGCAGAAATCTTTCTTGGGAAAGAATTGGCTCAGGCCCCGATTGTAAGGACATAAGTAATGTTCAAGTGTGGTTGGGGGAAGAGCCCACTTCCACACCAACATTAACACCCACCGAACCACCATCAACCCCGACAGATGGTCCAACTAGTACCCCGACAGGAACTACCACTATTACACCAACCGAAACACCATTAACGGCAGAATGTAGTGAGGTTAAAGCCTACAACACGAGCTGGGTTCAGTTAACACAAGAACAATTAAATAGCCTCGAAGCCGGAGATGTTGTGCGATTTACTGTTTCAGGTACCACCACAGGTGGAACTTTTGACAAAGCAAGATTCACAATTAACGGAACGCAAAGAGACCCTGTGACTACAAAAAAGCCCGGAACAGAAGAATATTATGACCAATACGAAATACCAGACGATACTTACAATTTTTCAGTTGATGCACAAATCCATCACTCATCGCTTGGTTGGCTCTAAAAAATAGATAAAGATATGCAAGATTTTATAAAAAGCAAATTAGTAACAAGCCTTATTATTGTTGCAACAATAATTTTGGCGGCAGTTGCGGTATTTACCGCCCTCAGACTTTATCAATTACGCAGCGAGTCTATTTCCCTAACGGGACCTGAAGAACCCAAGGCATGGGACTGCTCTAAGTACACATTTAACGTAAAAGATAGCGGGGAAGTAATAATCAACAACAATTCATCTAGTAGTGAGCCTCCGCAACAGGCGAATGTTTATATAAATGAACAGCTTGTTGCTACCTTCGACGTTCCTGCACTCCCGGAAGGTCAAAGTGCAACATTAGGACAGGTTTCGGTTCCCAGGGGAACATTCAATTGGAGAGTGGCGGGAACTGTTGATTGTGTGAGTGCAGGTAGCAGCGGCCAGGCACCAAAAGCTTGTACATCTCTTGCATTCAACTTTACCGAGCCCAGCGCTACTCCTACCAATACACCTACGCCTACTGCTACGGCAACCCCAACCGGCAGTCCAACAAATACACCAACCGGAACTATAACTATTACACCATCTACCACAGTTACACCAACTGAGCCACCCGGAGATGAACCCACTCCCACTCCAACGTCAGGAAATACGTCAACACCTACTAACACGTCTACACTCACTCCAACATCAGGTGGCGAAATATCTGCCGTATCACCAACTCCGGGCGGAGCAGCCCTTCCTGATGCCGGAATATCTACACCAACAATAATTGCCGGACTTTTCGGAATTGCCTTAATACTATTTGCATTAATTCTTGCTTTGTAATAACCACTTTCTTACCGATACCCACTAATACTGATATACTTTTGTCATGAAAGCTCTTCTTTCGTACGTAAAACAAAATCGGTTCGAAGTAGTTTTCTTTTCAATACTTTTTCTTTTTTCCGTATTTTTGTTTTGGAAAACCTTCAGGTTAGACCAAGATGGCAATATCTTAATTGCTACTAAAGTATGGAGTGATTTTTCGGCAACAATACCTCTTATCCGCTCTTTTTCATTTGGCAGCAACTTCCCACCGGAATACCCCATTTTCGCGGGACCTCCGATAAAATATCACTTTGTGTTTTTCGCTCTTGTCGGATTAATTGAAAAAACCGGTATTCCTCTACATTTCGCTTTAAACGGATTAAGCATTGTCAGTTTTTTTTCCTTACTTATTTTTATTTACATACTAGCAAAGACCGTATTTAAGAAGAAAGCCATAGGCTATCTCTCTGTTATTCTTTTCCTTTTTAACAGCTCTTTTTCTTTCCTGGAATTTTTTAAAAGAAGTCCACTATCATCAAAAACAATATTAGAAATCATCCAAAACAAAAACTTTCCATCCTTTGGGCCGTATGACGGAAAAACTGTTTCCGCTTTTTGGAACTTAAATATTTATACAAACCAAAGACACCTTGCGTTTGCATACGCAGCATTTCTTTTCCTGATTTATGTAATTTACTTATCAGCGCAAAAACCAAAAAGGCTTACCCTGAATAAAAGTTTACTATTAGGACTCTTAATCGGACTCTTCCCGCTCATTCACTTCCCCGTTTTTGGAATGATGGGAATGACCCTAATTCTTTCCGTTGCCCTTTTTCCAAAAATAGGAAAGAAAGTTATCCTTATCGGATTAATTGCCATTATTATTGCCGCACCACAAATCCTTTATATGTACCTACAGCCTCAGGGAACAGGCGGCATAACTTTCCGGCCCGGCTATCTTGTTGAAAATCTCAACTTAGTAAATTTTATTTCTTACTGGTTTCTTAATCTGGGTTTGACTTTAATACTTGCACCATTAGGGTTTATTCTGGCAAAAAGAGAGCAAAGAAAAATTTTTATTCCTTTTTTAATATTGTTTATACTAGGTAATCTTTTTCAGTTCTCGGTTGAAATAGCGGCAAATCACAAATTCTTTAATCTCTCCACAATCGGTCTTAATATGTTTACCGCATATTTCATATATAAAATCTGGACCATCAACAAGCTGGGTAAAGTTTCATCTCTATTACTAATACTTCCATTAACCTTGTCGGGTCTAATTGACCTTTTTCCTATCATAAATGACACTCATATGACAGTTGAAGATATTCCCAACAACAAGACTGCATATTTCATTTTAAGAAACACTCCTAAAGATTCCGCTTTTCTCAACGCGACATATTTATATGACCCCGCAAGTTTAGCAGGACGTAATATATATTTAGGGTGGCCATATTTTGCTTGGTCTGCCGGTTATAATTCTACAACCAGGTATAATAAAATGAAAAATATTCTATCCGCCTCTGATAAAAATATTGCTTGCCAAGCTCTACTTAAAGAAGGATTAAACTATCTGGAAACACAAAATCCAACATCTCTAGAAGGCATTACTGTTAATCACTCGTTTTATGATGATAACTTTATAAAAATCTTTTATGATAAAGATAAACAAATTTCTATTTATGATATTGATTTAAGTTGCATGTAGTATGTTAGAGGATTTCGGCTACATTATATCCTGGTGGTTTACCCTTTTTATATTTGGGGTCTTTAGTTTTCCAATTTCTTACAAGTTTTTTAATAAATTTATAGATAGCGGATACGGTTTTTCAAAAACGCTAGGGACATTAATTGTCACTTATACAATATTTCTACTTTCCACCTTTAAAATTCTTCCACTTTCTCGGCTCGCAATATTGCTACTAACTTGTAGCTTTTTCTTAATCAATATATTTATTTTCCTAAAAAATCGTGAAGAAATTACTTCAACAGTAAGGAAGAAAGTAAATATTCTTGTGTTTTCCGAGTTTCTTTTTACGGCGGGATTGGTTTTTTTAAGTTTTGTTAGAGGGCATCAGCCAAACATTGATGGTTTGGAAAAACTTATGGACATCGGGTTCATAAACTCTATCCTCAAAACCGAGTATCTACCTCCACCTGACATGTGGTTTGCCGGGAATCCCATTAACTACTACTGGTTTGGTCACTTTTGGACAGGGGTATTAACAAAAATATCAGGTATTGACTCTATTATTACTTACAATTTGATGTTGGCTACAATTTTAGGACTGTCACTGGCCAGTGCTTTTTCCATATCCTCAACATTAATAAAAAGTCTCAAAGAAAAAGTTAACAAAAAACTTATCTATGTTGCAGGAATCGCATCTGCGATTCTTTTAGTTTTCGGGGGTAACTTCCACACACCCTTTTATGTACTCAAGGAGGGCGCGGACAAGTATTGGTATCCCGACGCAACTCGTTTTATCGGCTATAATCCCGAGACCGAAGATAAGACAATTCACGAATTCCCTATGTACTCATTCACCGTTTCCGATCTTCATGCACATCTTTTAAATTTCCCATTCGTGTTACTTTTAATTGCATTCCTTTGGAAATTCATGAAAAGCACCAAGGGTAAGCCAAAAATTGATAAAAAAATAATACCAATTGGATTCCTACTGGGAGTCTTCTTTATGACAAATGCGTGGGATTTTGGCAATTACCTAATGCTCACGGGAGTCATGCTTCTTGTGTTTAATCTAAAAGCAAGGAAATTTAGTTTCGAAGCGCTTTTCAATAGCGCTACAATAGGTTTTCTGATTTTTATAATTGCACTTATTGTCGTTTTACCCTTCCTACTTAACTTTGAGTCAATTGCACAGGGAGTAAAACTTGTTAATGCCCAAACCCCAATATGGCAATTGGCAATACTTTGGGGATTTCCGGCGGTACTAACGGTAATATTTTCACTAACCATTTACAAAAATCGAAAGGAAGTTAGCCTGTCGGATCTTTTTATCACATCAATTTTAATTACCTCTTGGATACTAATCTTTCTTCCGGAATTCTTTTATATTAAAGACATCTATATTGCCAGCCATCATAGGGCCAATACAATGTTTAAACTCACATATCAAGCTTTTGTAATGTTTTATTTATCAAGCGGGTATATATTTAGTCGTAGCCTACATTCATTAAAAAAGTTCTCGTCAAGATTTCCTCTTTCTCTTTTTTATGGCGTTCTCTTTACGGCAATACTAATTTACCCCTATTTCGCGATAAAGTCATATTACAGTGAACTGAAAAACTATAAAGAGCTAAGAGGCGATGGGTGGTTAAAAGAATATAATTTAGATCTTTACAACGCCGTTTCTTGGCTTAATCAAAATGTTAACGGACAGCCTGTCATCGTCGAAGCCCCAGGGGATTCATATACACAATATAATGTTGTATCTTCATACACCGGTTTTCCAACAGTTTCCGGATGGTTTGTTCATGAATGGCTTTGGCGTGGCGACTCAAGTTTTCCGCAAGAACGTGTTTCCGAAATAACACAGTTTTATACAACTCAGGACATAAATATTGCACGGGCATTTTTAAATAAATACGAGGTCGAGTATATAATCTTAGGCAACTTTGAACGCCAAAAATTCTCCAATCTTTATGAAGAAAAATTTCATGAATTAGGATACGAAGTATTTTTCACTCCAACAACAAAAATCTACAAGGTTGACTAATTTCCAACGTAGCTTTTCAAAGTAAGCGCCTTTAGACACGGAGTAATTATTCTCTACAATACTGAAAGCAATTTTTATACGGAACCTCGCTTTCTGATTCGCTTTCACCAGAATTCTTGGATAATACACATTCTCTAACGCAATCTTCATATTGCTTTTCTGTTTTCGCATTATTTAATACTCTAATTAAAATGAAGGCGGCCGGTGCCACAGCGAGTATAAAGATTATAGCCAGTATTACCCATTTTCGTTTTAAAAACTTGGGCTTTTTAGTATGAGCATCATTTTTCTTAACCGGCGTTGAAATGTTTAGAATCTGGCTTTCTGATGCTGCGCTATCTGTATTATTAGAACCTTCCATAATTTCAGTTTAACATACCGCTACTATTGGCCGTGTAGTGAAAACTTAACTACAAACCCTTTTTTTTAAAACACATTCTACCCACTCGTGGACTTCTGACCAGTCCTGCCCTGAGCCTGTCGAAGAGTCTGCTTTTGGAATAATGACATAAAGATTGTCATATCTTGGAGACTTTGGTGGATTGAACAACAGATCTTCGGCTAATAAATGAGAGCCTACATCATTTCGGGATTGAAAAACCCTTCTTGCAAGAATTGCTGTTGTTGAGAAATCAATATCGGTTTCCGTATATTTACTAAGTACACCTTTTACTTCAATAAGTTTTTTTGGAGAAAGAATAACCTTGCCACTCATCACCTTTTCTTTTATCGCATCAATTACATTTTGCTGTCTTTCCTCTCTTGCAAAATCCGTCCCTTCGTCACCTTCCGCATTTCTGCTTCGAACAAATTTTAAGGCAGTATCCCCATTCATAATTTGTACCCCCTTCTCAAAGGTTACCGTTTCATATCTACATTTATATTCGGCGTCTCCATCACACTCGTCATCCTCGTATCCGGGGATTGGATATCTTTCATCAACAAACGTTCTTTCTACATCAATTTCAATTCCCTCCAATACATCAATTACTTTTTTAAAGCCTTCAAAATCTAAAACTAGTGCATAATGGACCGGTTCCCCGACTATTTGCTCAACAGTGGACTTTGCCAAAATTAATCCTCCACCTTCCTTTTTTTGATTACCCCAGTAGTAAATACTATTTAATTTCGTACGAAGTTCCGGTATCCAAATGTCACGAGGTAAAGAAACTAATATTATATTCTGTTCCAGGTGGGATATCGAAGCAAAGATAATAGTATCGGTTAAATCACCTGCCTCGTGATTCTCTCCAGCTCTACCAAGAAGAAGAATGTTTGTTCTGCCCTCAAATGACTTAATTTTACTGTCATTAACAAAAATAAAATCCCGAGTAAGACCAAGATAAAAAGGAACTTGGGTTTTTCTGACAACCAAACTAAAAAGCAGAAACGTTAAGTAAACGACAGTAACTCCAACAATCAAAAGCGCTGTCCTCAGAACCCAAACATGCTTAAAAACTTTTCTCTTTAGCCTCAAAAGCCAAAGTTTTCTCTTACTGAGCTTTTTTGTCGTTATTATTTCTTCATTCATATTTTGCCCAGCCACAGCGGCCCTCTTGAATGTTGTCATAGAATGATACTTCATTGTCGAGTAAAATCAATAATGCCCCAGAAGTCATGCGGGAAGTAGGGCAGTTCATATCTTTTACTTTTGTATATTTTACTAACGATGAAAAAAACAAACAAGCTTCTCTCAAAATTAAACAAACAACAAAAGAAGGCCGTTACATACGATTCGGGCCCCCTTCTCGTGCTAGCGGGGGCAGGGAGTGGAAAAACTAAAGTACTTACACACAGAGCCGCATGGTTTATTGCGGAAAATAAAGCAGGTCCAGAAAATATTCTTCTTTTAACTTTTACTAACAAGGCGGCCGGCGAAATGAAACAAAGAATCGAAAAATTATCCGAAGAAAAACCTGCTTTTGCAGGAACTTTCCATTCTTTTTGTGTGAGAGTGCTTAGAATTGACGGAGCAGTAGATAATATTCCAAGCAACTTTTTAATCTATGATGAGCAAGATACGAAAGAGGTCATCAAAGAAATTGTTGATAAGTTTGGACTTTCTGTTGACAGATTCAGCCCAGCTGCTGTTGCATCACAAATATCCGAGGCTAAAAACCAAATGATAACTCCTGTTCAATACGCCGAGATGGCCCAAGGCGAGTTGCAGGAAAAAGTTTTTAAAATCTGGACGGAGTATGAAAGATATAAAAAGGAATCGGCCGGTCTTGATTTCGACGATTTACTGCTCAAGGCTGTTTCCCTTTTCGAAAATCATCCACAAATTCTTAATAAGTGGCAGAACAAATTAACCCATGTACTTGTAGATGAGTGGCAAGATACAAACAAAGTGCAATACAAACTGACAAAACTGATAACAGGTAAAAATGAAAACATAACTGCCGTAGGTGATGCCAGTCAATCTATCTATGGATGGAGAGGGGCCGATTTTCGAAACATAAATTATCTTATACGCGACTATCCGAATATAAAGGTTGTCAATTTGGAGCAAAATTACCGTTCTACTCAAAATATACTTGACGCTGCAAACTCCGTCATCTCAAAAAATACATCGCACCCGATACTTTCCCTTTGGACAAAAAAGGACATGGGCAAAAAGATAAAAATCTTTAGAGCTAGAAGCGAGCTTGATGAGGCAAGCTTCATTGTTAACGAAATAGGTACGCTTACAAAAAGCGTTTTAAAGCTCAATGACCTTGCGGTTCTTTACCGCACCAATGCTCAATCAAGGGTGGTTGAAGAAGCACTTCTTCATGCAGGGATCCCATACACTCTAGTTGGTGGGGTCCGTTTTTATGCAAGGCACGAAATAAAAGATGTACTTTCATATCTTCGACTGCTAGTTAATCCAAAAGATAAAGTTTCCAGAGAGAGAGTAATAAAAATCGGGAAAAGGCGTTACGAGAAGTTTCAGGAATTCGAAAAGGAGGTTGGTGATACTAAAAAGTTAACAACATTGGAAATTATGGATTCCGTTTTACAAAAAACCGACTACCTTTCAAGATACAAAAGAGAATCTGAAGAAAATTTAATGCGACTTGAAAATATCAAAGAACTTCGTTCCGTAGCAGCCGAATTTCCCGACTTGAACGAGTTCCTGGAAAATGTTGCCCTGGTAGAAAAAGAGCAAACAAGTACTATAAATGCACGAACCACTGACCACAAATCACCGGGTGGCAAAGCCACCCTTATGACCCTACACGCCGCTAAGGGACTGGAATTCCCCGTTATTTTCATTGTCGGGATGGAAGAAGGTTTATTCCCACACTCACGCAGCTTGTTTGATATGAACGAATTGGAAGAAGAGCGCCGCTTGGCTTATGTGGGCATAACGCGCGCAAAAGAACTTTTGTATTTGACTTATGCCGGAAGACGCCTTTATTTCGGACAAAAAACGTCAAACCCCCCCAGCCGTTTTATAATTGATATTCCCGAAGATTTACTGGAAAGTGTCGCTGACAGTTATAGAGATATTCCCAATAATCTAAATTTCTAAATAACCTTCATTTCGTCACTTTTATTAATCAAAAGTAAAGTTACACCAAATATTATAAAATACTAGAAATGAGCACCAAAATTGTTTCCGAAAAGCAAAAAGAAGCTTTTAATAAAGCTGCAACCCACCCCCTCCAAAGCTGGGAATGGGGAGAGTTTAGAAAAGAAGCAGGAAATGAGATTGTTAGGTTTCCTTTTGGGCAAATGACTCTCCACCCAATACCTCTTACTAAGTTTAAAGTTGGAGCTTTTATAAAAGGGCCCGAACCTACTAAAAAGATGCTTGATGAACTTAAAGATTATGCAAAGAGAAATAATCTAATATTTATTAAGATGGAGCCGAATGTTGTCAAATTCAAGATTCAAGATTCAAGATTCAAGAAGCTAAAAGAGCTTCTTCGAGAAAACGGGGCTATTCCGGGAAAAACGCTGTTTACGCCTACAAGTTTTTGGATTGATTTGACTAAATCCGAAGACGAATTGATGAAAGGCTTCTCCTCAAAAACTCGCTATAACATCCGTCTTTCTGAAAAGCGTGGAGTAAGGGTAGTTGAAGATAATACCGATGCTGCATTTGAAAAATATATTCAACTGACAAAAGAGACTGTCGAGAGGCAGGGGTTCTATGCACATACAGAGAAATATCATAGGCTGATGTGGAAACACCTTAACAAAACTCCAAAACTCCAAAACTCCAAAACTCCAATCGCAAGATTGCTAACGGCGGTTTACAAAAGTGAAATTATAACAACCTGGATCGTGTTTGTCTGGAAAGATTTTCTATATTACCCATATGGCGCATCGTCAAACAATTATAAAAACGTGATGGCTAATAATTTAATGATGTGGGAAGCAATTAAATTGGGTAAAAGAATGGGACTTAAAACATTCGATCTTTGGGGACGTGAGCCCGGTAAGGGTTTCACCCGCTTTAAGGAAGGCTACAATCCTCAGGTCGTTGAATTTCTGGGAACGTGGGACTTACCGACAAACGCACTTTATTGGCCATACAGATTAACCGAATTCTTACGATGGGCAGCACTTAGAACAAAAAGCAGGTTTGTAAAACCAAAATTTTGAACAAAAGATACTAATATACGAATTAATGCCCATAATACGAATGGATACTAATTACCTTGGATGTTACTTTAAGTCTTTATTCCCAATTCATTAGTATTATTTCGAGCATTAGCGAGAAACAAGGTTCTACCGAAGGCAGGTTCTTATTAGTATCATTCGTACACATTAGTATATTGGTATCTTCTATTATGGATCTTAGACAAACACCTCAGTACGCAAAATATATCAAGCTCCTCAACTGGCAAGTCGAGGAAATTGACAATTCATTTATCTTCGTAAAAAAAATCCCAATTATCGGCTCGGTCATAAAACTTCAGCGTTCAGATAATATTAACTACCAATTCATCGATGAATTGGCAATAAAACACAGGGCGTTTCAAATTTCTATTGAACCAAAATCTTCCAATCACCAATCACTGATCACGGATCACCGATTTCGACTCAGTCGAAGCCCTTCCCTTTGTTCCAAAACGGTTAACATCGACCTGATGAAGCCCGAAAACAAGTTACTCTCCGAAATGCATCATAAAACCCGCTACAACATAAAAGTTGCTAAAAAACGCGGAGTTAAAGTTAATATCTCCAAAGATATCAACAGATTTAGCGAATTTTGGCAAGAGTGCGCTCTAAAACAACGGCATATGTTTCTTCCAATGAAGCGTGAAATAAATGCAATTTATACTTCTTTCGGAAAAGATACGCGTATTTTATTTGCTAACAAAGATAAAACTTTACTTGCCGCAATACTTTTAATTTATACCAAAGACACTGCTTACTATATGTACGCCGCCTCGACAGGACAAGGCAAGAAACTCTTTGCGCCGACGCTGGTTGCCTGGAAATCAATAAAGCTTGCCAAAAAATTAGGTTGCAAACTTTTTGACTTCGAGGGAATTTATGATGAAAGATTCCCGATTCCTTCATGGAAAGGTTTTAGTCGTTTTAAAAAAAGCTTTGGAGGAAAAGTAATTGAATATCCCGGAAGTTTTGTAAAATATAGAATTCCACTTTAGAATACAAGTAATGTTAAAAAAAGTACTACTTTACGGTTTTCTTATCTGGGCAGTTCCATTCGCAATTGCGTTTTTAATATTTGGAATAAGAGAGACCAACAGACCCTTGTTTGAATCCATAATGCCGGTTACCGTAACACTTTCTGTTGTATTCTTTGCTAATTGTTATTTTAAAAAGCTCAAAACAGACTACCTTAATGAAGGAATAAAACTCGGTGTAGCTTGGTTAACAATTAGTTTGCTAATCGACTTTCTAATGTTCATGCAGGGACCGATGAAAATGGCATTTGGAGAATACATGGCGGACATTGGTATAACTTACTTAATAATTCCAATAATAACAATCGGGTTTGGATATTTGCTTGAAAGAAAAAACCCCGAACCTGCTTAGCTAAATGAACCACGAATATATCATTAAACAGCTAAAAAAACTTTCTAACCCCAAAAACGTTGAAGGAATGGCCAGGTTTGGGATTAAATCTAAACACAAACTAGGAATTAGGAAACCCGCCTTAAGAAAACTGGCAAGTCAGATTACTAAAGATCCGTCCCTCTCTAATAAAACTGTCAGACACAGATTGGCCGGGCAACTATGGAGTTCAGAGATTCTCGAGGCAAGAATATTGGCTTCAATGATTGATGTGCCCGAGTTGGTAACCGAAAAACAAATGGACTATTGGATTACTGGATTCGATTCCTGGGATCTCTGCGATCAGGTTTGTATGAATTTGTTAGACAAGACTCCTCTCGCCTACCGCAAGGCTGTTGAATGGAGTAAGAGAGAGCCGGAATTTGAAAAGCGCGCAGGATATGCTTTGATGGCTTGCCTTGCTTGGCATGACAAGGAAGCTCCCGATTCAAAATTTATTAAATTCTTCCCACACATAAAACTCGGCGCAACTGATGAACGAAACTTCGTTAAAAAGGCAGTTAACTGGGCACTACGCCAAATCGGAAAACGTAATAAAAAATTAAATGGAAAGGCGATAAAACTGGCAAGAGAAATTGAAAAAATGGACAGCAAGTCCGCAAGATGGATTGCAAAAGATGCATTACGTGAACTATCAAGCGAGCCAGTACAATCTAGGTTTAATTAATACTATATACACCTTTAAGGGGTAGCCGTGAAGACTCCTCAAGCACAAAATCTTAGGGTATCTTTCAATAACCTGAAAGATTTACTCTGCATAGCAGAGAGTCTTCTAGACGCCTGCACTGCTACCCCGATTAGATCGGGGCTCGCTTCATCCCCGAGTACAGAAACTCGGGGAATTCGCTTGATGCAGTTGTCTTAAAAGTTATTCGTCAACCCCGCAAAAGAGTTTGTATTCGCAAGTTCTGCAAAGAAAACCCTTTGAGCATTGGAAATCGGACTCTTCGATTTGCTTTTTATAATCTTCTATCTCTCTCTTGGCTTCTTCCAACTGTTGCGCCGTTCTTGTTGTAGTAACAGTTTGAGGAGAGTCAAAATACATCAAGGACAACTTAACCTTATCGGGTTTTCGGTTAAATGGGGGTTCCGGAATCGAAGTTGCCGTAAGTCCGTAAATGGAAAGCTGTAAATCGCTGTCCGCTTGTTTTTGGGTCAGGGCAGTTGTACCGGTTTTATAGTCAATAATATGAATTGCACCTCCTCTCACGTCCACCCTATCGATTTTCCCTCCAACCTTCAAGCCACCCAATCGAATTACAAACGGCTGTTCCATGGCAGCCGGCTTTACTTTAAGATTGAATGTATAACTCAAATAATGTTTCAGAAATTTCTTGGCCTTATCATAAGACCCCCTCTCGTGTGATTTGCTAAGATAGCCGTCGCTTATCCAATTCTCCTCCAACAACCTTTTCATTAGCCACATCGTAGGCTTCTCACCTTTCTCGAGTGACTGATAAAAAGCCTTCATCGTCAAATGAAAAGTGTTCCCAAAGCTTTGCGAGGAAGTTGGCGGAGTAGGAACTTTGTAAATATACTTTAATTTATAATGAAGCGGACAAATTTTAAAAGTTTGAATTTGGCTATACGACAGATAATCAATATGAAGTTGTGGCCGCCCCCCCTTCGCCAAGACTTCGGTGGGCTTCACCTTCGGTTTGTAATCCAAAAACGACAACTGCTTACCCTTTTCCTCGGGTTTTTCGGAAGAAACAACTTCATCGCCCAGTGCTTCGAAAATGAAAGGGGACAATCTTTTCTCACGTTTGCCTTCTCCGTAATAGTCAGCAGCTGTGAAGTATAGCTCCCTCATTGCCCGAGTCATTCCAACGTAAAAAAGTCTTCTTTCTTCCTGCTCATGAAAGTCTCCCCTCGGTAAAATTTCCTTGATTAAATCTTCGGGAATTGGTATTTGTTCCCTACGCTCAATCGTTGGAAATCGCTGACTTACTAAATTAACCAAAAACACAACTGGAAACTCCAACCCCTTAGCTGAATGGGCTGTTAATATGTTAACCGCGTTAACTTCTGTCCAATCAGTATCAGCAGCCTGTGGTGATTCACCCAGCTCTTGTGACAACTCAATCCAATCAACCACCGCAGTAACTGTTGCGTCCTCGTGGTCTACTTCATAAGTTTTTAACTTATCAAATAGTTTAGAAATATTAGCCGCACGTTTTTCCGCTTGAGGAGTATCCGGACTGAGAAGTTTTTGTAAAAGACCCGTGTCCTCGAGAAAATAATAAAGAAGCTGACCTGCCGTTTCTTTTCTCACCTTTTTCAGATGTTTTTCAATTATCCTTATCAGCACCTTAACTTTCTTCTTCGTGTCAAGTGACACAAATATGTCTTCCACTTTCTCGCATGCTTCGTAAAAACTCAAATTACCACGTCTTGCATAATTTCCAATTCGTACCAAATCCCTTGCAGCAATTTTAAAATAGCTCAAAGAAAGGACTCGATAAAGTGATACCGAATCGTCAAAGTTATAAAGTACTTTAAGATATGAAATCAAATCTACTATATCGGGTTGCTTAAAAAGTCTCCCGGGTCCTAAAAACTGATGGGAAATCCCGTGTCGTGAAAGTGCACGAATAAACGGCTCCGAGTGGCTATTTGCACGGACAAGGATAGCAATATCCTTGTAGTTAATCTGTGATTTGTTAATCAGCGATTCGATTTCTTTGGCAACGGCGTCTGCTTCATTTTCCACGCGGTCTTTGTGAATAAATCGTACCCGTCCTGAGCGAGCGGAGCGAGTCGAAGGATCTCGTTTTTGCGCAATCAATCTCTTATCAATCTTTTCTACGAACTCAAGTCTGTCAGGGTTATTGTGTTGAATCAAACCATACGCCTTATCAAGAATCTCCTGGCTTGAGCGATAGTTTTGTACAAGAACTACAATTTTGGCTTTTGGGTAAGTTTTCCTAAACTGAATAATGTTGCTCACAGCAGCTCCGCGGAATCGATAAATCGACTGGTCGTCATCACCCGTAACGGTAATGTTGGCATTTTTACCTTTCCCGGCAAGCAGTGTTGCCAGCTGATTCTGTGCATAATTAGTATCTTGAAACTCATCCACTAAAACATATTTAAACTGTTTTTTATACTCTTTCAAAACGTTAGGCCTGTCTCTAAAAAGTTTTAGTGTTTTTACAATTAAATCCCCGAAGTCCATAACACCTTCTTTTACTTTTAACCTTTCATAAATCTTATAAGCCTCCGCCAACTCTTTAAATTTATCTCTTTCAATCTTTTCTTCTTTTGATTTGGAACTTGGAATTTGGAACTTGGAATTTACCCAACTGAGATATTCAGTTGGGTCGATGTCTTCATCTTGTAATCGGGAAAAGTGCTGCAACATTCCTCCTACAAATTTCGTAGGATTTCCCATTGGCCTAAAATAATTAAGTTTAAATTTAAAAAGATTATTTCTTATAAACTGTATCGCTTCCGCCTCGGTCATCAACCTGAATTTAGGATCAAGACCAATATGCAGTAACTCTCGTCGAAGAACCCTATCGCAAAACGAATGGAAGGTACTAATCCACATCTGGGTATAACCATAGGGCATAGCTACATCAACTCTTTCCTCCATCTCACGAGCCGCCTTTCCGGTAAATGTGAGTGCCAATATTTCTGAAGGTTTAGCGAGCTTTTTGCTAATTAAATACTTTATTCTCTCGGTAACAACCGTAGTCTTTCCCGTCCCGGCTCCGGCGATAATAAGAAGCGGTCCCTTAGTGTGCTTTACAGCCGCCAACTGTTCTTTGTTCAACTTCTTCAAACTCAATTTCATGCAAATTATTCTAACACGATAATTGAAAGAGAGTATTTCTTAACTGGAGAACAATTTAATGCTCGGGTTGCTTGCTTTTTACTTTGATTTTCTTCCAAGCTTCGTACCCCAGGTAAAGAGAGGCAACATAAACCGTACCAATAACAACTATGTATATTGCCTCGTTAAAAGCAATCGCCTTTTCCATTAAATAAAAAAGCAGAAAAGTCCAAACGAGAGATGTTGGAATTGTAATTGCAAAATAAATATTGTCTTTTAAGTTCGTAAAACCTGCTGCGTATGACACATAATCATAATAATTACTACCCAAAATCCTCAAAATCAAAAACCCCTTCCAACCCGCAACTTCCGTAAACTCGTCAACCCTTTTTATCAATTTCTTCCCAACAATTTTTCCAACCACCGGTCTCCCGAATTTCCTGGCAATATAAAAATTAATTGCACCTCCAATAACGTTTCCGATAAATGTGAGGGTTGCTGCCAACCAAAAACCATAACCGATAAGTGCAATCGGCATAATAATAAGCGCGTTTACGGGGCTAAAAACTACGGAAACCGTGATAAAAAATACGTAAATAACCCATCCCTTAACACCCTGCTCTTTTATGGCATCTGCAACGGGGCTTACATCAAGGTCTCTAAAAATATAAGCAGCCACTAAAATTACTGCCAATATGGTCGTAAACGCAATAATCTTCTGTAACGTCTTTTGTCGAAGTTTCATTCTTCCAATTTTTCCAAACTATCGCTTTCGGTAGGCAATTCTTCTTTAACTCCTTGTCCTAAACTCTGTGTTGACGTTATTTTTTGACCTAACCGGGTAAAGGAAGTTAAAACATCACTCATTTTGTTATATGCTCTATTTACATGACTCTGTAGGGTTGAAAGGTTCTCTTCAACTTTTAAATAATCCTTTTGCATTGCTCTAAGCATAGTAAAAACCTCTCTTGCCCGTCTTTCTATTTTTTGCCCCTCAAATGATAAAAGGATTGTCTGCAAATGAGCATAAAGAGTTGTTGGAGATACAGGATAAACACGAGCTTCCTGCGCAAGGTTTAAAAGATCTTGTTCATTTACAACCTCATAATAAACAGATTCAGACGGAATATACATTAAGGCAAAATCCATCGTACCTTCCTCAGGCAAAATATATTTCCTACTAATATCTTTAATGTGTTTTTTAATGTCTCTTATAAACAACTTCTTGAAAGATGTTTCTTCTTTTTTTGTTTCGGCTTTCGCCATCTTTTGGAAGTTCTCCATTGGAAATTTAGAATCAATCGGTAATATTCCCGCATTGGTTTTTATTGCAACATCAACCCTCTCTCCTGATTTAAAAGTATATTGAAGATGAAAAGAGTGCTTGGGAAACATTTGTCCTATTAAATCTTTTAAAACTTGCTCTCCAATGTTTCCTCGAAGTTTCGGGCTTTGCAGAAATTCCTGCAACTCCTTCATGCCCCGACCAATCTCACTCATTTCACCAACATTTCTTTGTACCTCCCCAATAACCCTTGCTGCAGTATCAAGTCTTTTATTTAAAGCCTGGGTGTTTTTTTGAAGGCTATCCAGGAGTACTCTCCTATCTTCTTTGCTTCCGGTTTGTAATACACGAATTACTTCAAGAAGTTCTTCCGAAGGTTTTTGCTTTTCGGAAATTTCGGTGAGCTTTCTGTTTATAAATAAAGCAAAGATAAAAATACTTCCGACGATTATTGCTAACAAAACGATTGGATCCATATAAATAAACGATACCAATATGCTAATCAGTACTAATGATACGAATATTACTAATGAATTAAGATTAAGTTAAAAAGTTTCAATCAGGGTAATTAGTATTTATTAGTAGCATTCGCATAAATTCGTTGATTTGTATCATTTTCTATGACATTCTAGCACCACATTCATATAAAATGAAATCGGGTATGAAAAAGAAGGAAAGACGAAAGAAAGAAATGAGATTTCGGAAGAATATTTTCTGGCTGATTTTACTTATAATACTACTGTGGTTGGGGCTTGCGGGAATGATTTATTTTATCGAACCATCAACTTTTCTAGCAATTCCAGTTTTCTTTCTCGCTTTTTTCATAGCTTGTCTTTTTACGCTTTCGCTTCTTTTTTCAAACACAAGAAGAGGAGTATTGGCTTCATGCGGTATTCTTGCTTTTCTAATACTCAGATACTTGGGTGTAGGAAATATATTAAACTTACTTTTGATATCCTCAATTGTTATTGCAACCGAATATTACTTCGTTCGTTAATAACGGCTTTCAAGGAGCTTGACAGTCCTCCTCCTATTGATATACTGCTTTTAGTTTGATCTAATGAACTCCTGCCAGAATTTCAATGCGAATATCCGAAAAAAAATTAAACCCTTCACTAAAATCACAAATTAAAAAAACTCTCGCGCAGGCTATTGGCGACCTTCACGACCTTCATGAAACCGATAGATTTCTAGGGGATTTCTTTACTGAAAGCGAGTACGAAGCTTTCGCAAAAAGGCTGGCAATTGCTTATTGGCTTAAAAAGGGACGAAGCTACAGCAATGTTAAGAATAATCTTAAAGTCTCAAGTGCTACTATAGCCTCAGTACAATCAAAGCTCGACAAACCCGGATTAAAAATGATTCTTCAAAAGATTGAAGCGGAGGAGTGGGCAACGCAGTGGGCAGAGAAAATCAAGAAATTTGTAAGGAAATAAGGTAAAAGATATTGAGATATTAAGTGATTAAGAGATTAAGTTAGTGAGAGAATAAGTTAACCAAGTTAGTCGGTTAATCAGTCGATTTGTCAAACCTTCTTTAAGAGAAAGGTAAACAGTTTCGACTTCCCTCATCCCTCTTAATAAACTTCACAAGATAAAAAAACCATAAAGAAAATTTGAAAGTGTGTTCTAAGTTCAATTTACTGTAAACTGCGTTCGTGTGGTTTTACTAGTCCTGTTATTATAATTATTATTAATAAAAGACAGGTTATTAACAATTAAAATTCTTTTTCAACACCGAACGTAGTAAAATACGATTATGGCCAAGAAAAAATATTACTTAACCACCGCCATTCCATATGTTAATGCAAAGCCACACATCGGACATGCATTAGAATATGTTATTTCTGATGCAATATACCGTTACCATAAACTTGTCGGACATGACACACGCCTTGTTTCCGGAGCGGACGAAAACGCGCTAAAAAATGTCATTGCCGCGGAAAATGCAGGTATGAAACCTGCAAAATTCTTGGACAAATACTCAAAAATCTATTCCGATTTTTATAAGCTTTTGGAAGTTAATCTTGATGAATTTAGACGTGGAACAGATCAAGAGAAACATTGGCCCGGAGTTCAAAAGCTTTGGAAGCTTGCTAACGAAAGTGGAGATATCTACAAAAAGAAATACAAAGGACTTTATTGTCTTGGTTGTGCATCTTTTAAAAAAGAAAAGGATCTGGTTGACGGCAAATGCCCAGATCACGACAAAAAGCCGGAGCTTGTTGAGGAAGAAAATTACTTTTTCAAGCTTAGTAAATACCAACAAAAATTAGAAGAGTTAATCAGATCTGACCGATACAAAATCTGTCCTGAAAAAAGGAAAAATGAAGTTCTTTCTTTCATAAAACAAGGGTTAGAGGACTTTAGTATCTCAAGAAGCAACGAAAGGGCTCGCAACATCGGTGTTCCGATACCGGGCGATGATAGTCAAAAAATGTACGTGTGGTTTGACGCTCTAACAATTTATATGACCTCAAGCGGATGGGGGTTCGACAAAACTCTTTGGGAAAAATGGTGGCCGGCCGACTTACATATTATTGGTAAAGACATCATTAGGTTCCACGCTGTTTACTGGCCTGCAATGTTGCTTTCTGCAAAACTCCCCCTCCCAAAAGGCCTCCTTGTCCACGGATTCATATCATCCGGCGGGAGAAAGATGTCAAAATCTATTGGCAACGTCATTGATCCCTATGAGGTAATTAACAAATACGGCGTAGAAGCATTCCGGTATTTTTTGTTGAGTCAAATTCCCACTCAAGACGATGGCGACTTCACCATTAAACGCTTCGAGCAAACCTATTCTTCCGGTCTCGCTAACGGTCTGGGAAACTTGACTGCAAGAATCGCAGGATTGTCGCAAAACACCAATCACAAAGCACTAAACATCAAAAAGCAAAGCCTTAGCAAAGAAGTTGCTGAAGCAATTGAAAGTTTTGAGCTAGACAAAGCAATGTCCTTTATCTGGAATGATATCAGAAAAGCCGATGTATTTATAAACAAAAGGGCTGTGTGGAATTTAGAAGGAGAACAGAAAAAAGCCGCAATTGCCAACTTAATAAAAAGAATTAGGCAAATTGCCTATGATATAAAGCCGTTTCTACCGGAAACAAGCGAGAAAATTGGGAAACAATTCGGTGGTACCAAAGTAAAATCCGAAAAACCTTTATTTCCCAGACTGAACAACTAAACAGGCGAAGAATTTTTAATTCAGCAACTCAACTATCTAACTATATAACTATGTTTCGCAACTTTATCCTCAAACACGAAAAAAGGATTTATCGCTTACTTGAAATTCTCCCTGGACTAGTCTCCTGGAACATAATATTCTTTCCCTATTGGGGAATTTTCGTTATACCAACTGTTGTTGCTTACTTTATCCTTGCTTATAACGTATATTGGTTCTATCAATCTCTACAAATCGCTTTAACGGGTGTAGTTGCCCATTTCAGGATACAGGCTTCTATGAATTTTGATTGGGTAAACGACTTAAAAAGCTTCCCTGATTGGAAAAAGGTTGAGCATGCAATAATAATCTGCACTTATAAAGAACCCTTAACAACCCTGGACAGAACTTTCGCCTCAATTGCCAAACAGACCCTGCCAAAAGATCAGCTAAACGTAATTCTTGCTCAAGAAGGAAAAGAGTCGGAAGAGGACAGGAAAACAAAAGCAAAAGCACTAAGAAAAAAATATGGAAGTATATTCCCAAAGTTCTTTGTAACGGTTCATGGACTAATACCAGGAGAGATTGTCGGTAAATCTTCAAACGAAAGGTCTTCTGCAATTTGGTTTAAGAAAAATGTCATCGATAAAACCAAAAAGGGAATTGACTACTACGTTGTAACAAGCTGCGATGCCGACCATGTTTTTCATCCCAATCATTTTGCATCTCTTACATTTAAATTTTTAGATGACCCCAATAGATATAAAAAATTCTGGCAGCCGGCCGTACTTTTTTACAATAATATATGGAGAGTTCCGGCAATTATTAGGGTTCCAAGTATACTAGGATCAATTTTTCACCTTTCACAACTTCCAAGAAGAGACCGATTAATTAACCACGCCAACTATTCTCTGTCTTTCAAGTTGTTGCACGAAGTTGGTTATTGGGATGCTGACAAAATACCAGAAGATTGGGGGATATTCTTCAAGGCATATTACAAAATGCGGGGCGGAGTTGAGGTAGAGGCAAACTATTTACCTCTTTATGCGGATGCTGTTGAGTCAAATACATTTATGAAAACAATGAAAAGTATGTACAACCAAAGAAAACGCTGGGCATGGGGAGTGTCAGACGACCCTTGGATTATAAAAAAATTCCTGCTAACTCCAGGAGTTCCCTTTTTCGAAAAAACAATGAGAGTTCTATACGTTATTCAATCTCACTTTTTGTGGCCGGTCCATTGGTTTGCAATTACAATCGGCCTTCAACTTCCTGCACTTCTTAATCCAAGATTCGCAAGAACCGCTCTTGGCCACACCGTTCCAAGACTCTCCTCAATCATTCTTACTTTAGCATTAGTGTTTCTTTTGGTTATGCTTATTTTAGATAGAATATATAGACCGAAAAAACCTGACGAAATTCCAACGTGGAAAGTTCTCTTGGGACCGCTTGAATTTTTACTCATGCCTATTGTCGGATTTTTCTTTTCAGCTCTTCCGGGACTGGATGCACATACACGACTTATGCTCGGAAAGTACATTCAATACAAGGTTACAGAAAAAGTTTAAGTTTTGGTCTAAGTACAAATATCCTTTTTAACCGCAATTTCTTCACTAACCATTAATTTAATAATGTTTGGATACTTGGAATTTTGTGTTCTTGAAATTTTTCTTTCCTCCCTCTCCCCTACCGTCAACTAAAAATCCCATAGTATATCTATGTCTTGACCTTGTAGGGTACAACCCTTAAAGCTGGTTGTTAACTTTCCAAAACAAACCCCTTGGAGTTACCGAATTTTATGAATCCGTCTAAATTTAGTTTTGTAAAGCATATGTAAAAAATTATGTCAAGTACACTTTTCTTTCAAACTTCTAATGTAGCTAACTACAACTACATTTTGTTACACTGATTATAAGAACAAACCTATGGAAACTGCCTTTAACACCAGCTTGTGGGGGGATGAAGGATTCAGTGCAATTTTGTCTATGAAGAGTTTGCCTGAAATCATTAAAATCATTGTAACCGACACTTCCCCACCCCTTTGGAATATCTGTGAATGGATTGTTTTTAATACACTGGGAACAGATGAGATATACATTCGAGGCCTGGCATTTACCTTCTTCCTTGGAACAGTTTTCTTTACCTATAAAATCGGCATGCATCTCTTTAGCAGGAAAACGGGAGTGCTGGCGGCACTTTTGACCTTTCTTAATCCTTTCTTCTTTACATACGCATTCGAAGGCCGAATGTATTCTATTATGGCCTTCGGGGTTTCTGCCTCCATGTATTTTTTCCTAAAAAGACGCTGGATTCCTTATATAATTGCTACTCTTTGGGCACTCTACTCTCATCATTTCGCTTTTTTTGCCGTTTTCACTCAAGGTATCTGGTTTCTATATGAATTCGCTGCGGGGGAGCGGAAAAGGGCGACAAGAATGTTCAAGGCATTCCTTTTTGTAGGAATTGGGTACTTACCTTGGGTTATGCCTTTATATAACCAGACAAAAATGGTCGGTGGAGGCTTTTGGCTGAGTACTCCGAACCTGAAAGATTTAACTATTCTACTTTTTGACTACCTGGCAAGTGGGATAAAAAACGATTCTTTCAAAATTCCGATAATCGGTATTCCCCTTTACCAAATTTCTCTTGTTTTAGTTTTGGTAGGGCTAGTCACGAGAAATTGGTTTAAAAGATACAAGAAAACTCTTTTCTTGCTATCCTGGTTTCTAATTCCAATTCTTGCAACTTGGGTAATTTCCCAATATTTCCAGTCAATATTTTTTAATAGGTACTTGCTTTATACAATACCAGCGGCCATGCTGCTTCTTGCTTCGAATAGGCGCGGTTCAGCCTCAACGATAATACTAAGCATCACAATATTCCTTTTTGCTCTTATTGACTATCATTACTTTACCCATCCGATTAAGTTACCCTTTCGCGAAATGGCAACTTACGTCAAAGAGACAAAAACTGATAGGGATTTCTTAATTAATTGGAATGCAAGTAGCCACCATCTTTGGGAAACAAAATATTACGGTTTCCCCTCCCCAATCTACATCCCGCCCGACGCCGGAGATTTACCTTTCTTTGTTGGAACCGCATTGATGGGAGACGAGGATGTTGTTAGAAATATCCCCGAAAACACAGAAAGAGTTGGTGTCACAACAAGCGGAGCTATTGAAGAGATAAGCTTGCCTGGATATACTGAAAGTGAGGTTAAAACACTCGGTAGCCTCAAATTTGTATGGATGGAAAAAGAATGAAATCAATACTGAAAATACTTCATACTCCCGGATGGCTATTTGGCCTGCTTTGCGTAGTACTTGTTCTTAGAATTCCTTCCTTTTTTGAACCTTATTCATATGGGGACGAAATGATATATCTATCCCTGGGAGAGGCAATAAGACGTGCAATTCCTCTTTACAGTCAAATTCACGATAACAAACCTCCACTTTTATATGTAATTGCGGCCATTGCGGGAAGCTTATTTTGGTTCAAGGTAATTCTTGCCATTTGGCACTTAGCCACTGTTTTTGTATTTTGGAAATTATCCGAACTGCTTTTCCCCAAAAATAAAAGGCTGCACGTTGTGTCCACGGTGATTTTTGCACTTCTTACAACTCTGCCTCTTCTTGAAGGTAATATTGCAAACGCGGAGATTTTTATGATCGGGCCAACCATGCTTGCTTTCTATATATTACTTTCCAAGAAACTCAACTTTAAAAGTATTTTTATTTCCGGTCTTCTTTTTTCTGTCGCAACACTTTACAAAGTTCCAGCGGCCTTTGATATCCCCGCTATTGTCTTCCTCTGGATTATCACTCTTAAAAAAGCAAATATCAATAATTTGAAAAAGGTTGCCCGCAATACACTTTATTTAGCAGCGGGTTTTCTCACTCCAATACTGCTTACTTTTATCTGGTACTTTGTTAGGGGTGCAGCGTTTGAATATCTTGTCGCAGCATACCTGCAAAATGTTGGCTATCTTTCCAGCTGGAGGCCTGACGACTCTCAAAAGTCGTTTTTTGAAAAAAACATGCCCCTTCTTATACGTATGGCAGTCGTGTTTGTCGGACACATATTTTTATATCTAAAAAGGAAAAGGCTTTCAAAACAATTTGTATTTATCTCCTCATGGCTACTTTTAAGCCTATTTGCAGTCACACTATCCGAGCGCCCTTATCCCCATTACCTTATCCAGTCGATTCCGGCAGTATCACTACTATTAGGAATGTTTTTCTCTCTTAACAACTTCGAGCAGGTTTTGGTGATTATGCCCTTAACACTTTTCGTGTTTGTGCCGTACTATTTTAACTTTTGGCGATATCCAACAGTTCCCTATTACAGCAATTTCATTAAATTCGCCGCAGGCAAACTAAACAAAGAGGCTTATCTCATCACATATGGTTCTCATGTCCCAAGAAACTACAAAATTGCAGATTTTATTGCTTCTTCAACTAAAGAAAGTGAAAAAGTTTTTGTTTGGGGAGATGGAACAGCCATATATGCCTTATCAAGACGTCTCCCTCCCGGCAAATACGTTGCAGACTATCATATAAGAGACTTTTCTACTCCAGAGGAAACGGTGAATAGTTTAAATCAAAATATGCCTTCCTACATTATCATTCTCCCCGACACGGATTACTTCGCAGAACTAAATTCCTTAGTAAATACAAATTACGTGCTTGTAGAGACCATAGAAAAAGCGGAAATATGGAAGCTTCTTAACCCTAAAGTGCGGGCATTAATTGCCAGATAACAACCTGTTGGGTTAAAATCAGGTCCTCATATCAAAAAATACCTAATCATGGCCAGAAAAAAAACAATAAAAAGAACTGTCCCAATTAAGATAATCAAAAAGAGCAAATTTTCTATTAAAAGCATCCCTCTTGTTAGGTTTCTATATGCCGCGTTTATCTTGGGATTGTTAAATATTATAACTACTCTTTTACTACAGAATTTCCTTCCGCCGGAAGTTCCTCTTTACTACGGCCTTGCAAAAAGCCAAGAACAGCTCACAACTTCATTCGGACTCATAACTCCTGGAGTTATCACATTAGGAGTGGCAATGTTAAATACTTCCCTTGCTTACGTTCTTGGTAATAATTTCTTACAAAAAATCCTTGTTCTTTCAGCTTTTTCCGTAAGCATTATTTCCTTTATTGCTACAATTGAAATAATCTTCCTTGTCGGAAGTTTTTAAACTATGACAAACTATCTTGAGCTAGTAATACTCCCTGCAACAATAGCAGCGCTAATTGCCTATGCCTCAACGCCTTTTATCATTAAAATTGCAGGGAAAATTGGAATAATAGACGACCCAAAAAAAAGCAAGCATCCCAAAGTAATACACAAATACCCTGTTCCTCGGGGTGGCGGGATGGCTTCGTTTATTGCATTCCTACTGACAACTTTAATATATCTCCCGATTGACAAGCACTTAGTAGGCATTTTGATTGGAGCCTTTTTCATTGTTTTATTGGGCGTATTAGACGATAAGTACAATATAAATCCATACGTAAGACTTGCTCTTCAATTCCTAATTGCCGGAATGCCGATAATTGCAGGGATCGGGATCGCCTTTCTTACAAATCCCTTCAATGGAATCCTGGACCTATCACATCCTCAAATCATTTTTAATTTATTTGGTGAGGAAAGAAGCATCTGGATTCTGTCAGATGTTTTTGCTCTTTGTTGGATAGTTTTTCTAATGAACATGCTAAATATGGGCGCTAAGGGAGTCGATGGACAACTTCCGGGGGTTGTTTCAATTGCCGCGCTTACTATAGCCGCTCTTTCTCTCAGATACTCGGCAGATATTGCTCAATGGCCCATAATAATCTTAGCCTCGGTTACAGCAGGTTCTTACTTGGGTTTCCTGCCTTGGAATTTATTCCCTCAGAAAATTATGCCGGGCTATTCCGGATCAACTTTGGCAGGATACCTCTTGGCAATACTTTCAATCCTTTCAACCACAAAAGTCGGTACCCTAATAGTTGTACTTGGAATACCCATTGCAGACACAGGATATGTGGTAATAAGACGCATTTTTTCCGGAAAATCTCCTGTTTGGGGAGACGCCGAACACCTCCATCATAAATTGCTCGCGGCAGGTTTAAGTAAAAGACAAGTTGCCGCCTTCTACTGGATACTAACCGCAACTTTGGGAGTAATTGCGCTCAATTTGAATGCTTCATATAAATTATATACAATTATTGGTGTCCTCCTTGTGATTGGAGGTCTTCTTTTATGGTTAACATACCGGCCGAAATTATCAAAATAGCTCGCCCTGTTCATTGGACAAAAAATTTTGCGCTTTTTGCAGCACTCATTTTTAGCGGGAATCTATTCTCCGATTTTTTCTATTCAAGAGTTATTCTTGCTTTTATTTCATTTTGCTTTGCAACGTCGGCTGCCTACATTTTTAACGATATATTGGATATTAAAAGCGACCGTCTTCATCCAATTAAAAAAAGGCGACCTCTGGCTGCAAGAAAACTTCCCATCTCAACCGCAATAATAATGATGTTTCTACTTGTAGCTGTTTCATTATACCTCGCATCCGGAATTAATACTCTATTTTTCCTGTCGGTCGCCGGATATGTTGCACTTCAAGTTGTTTACAGCTTAGGTTTAAAAAATATCGCAATAATCGACATCTTGATAATAGCCGCAGGGTTTATCATAAGAGTATATGCCGGAGCTTTTGTTATCAACGCTCACTTATCTGTTTGGTTCCTGCTTTGCGTAATCTCTGTCGCTTTATTTTTAGCTTCCGGTAAAAGAAGGGCTGAGTTGAATATACTTGAATCGTCGGGGGTAACCAGAAGGAGTCTTACAAAATACCAGCGCGAACTATTGAATTCATACGTTTCCATGTTCGGAAACGCAGCCTGGATGAGTTGGGCACTTTTTACATTTTTCGAATCTCCAACAGCATCAACTCCCGTTTGGTTATTTTTGGCTGAAATATCCCGTACTACGACAATAAGCAAACTTTTAATGATCACTATACCGGTTGTAATTTTCGGAATAATGAGATACCAACTCCTAATATTTGAGGGTAAATCTGAAGCTCCAGAAAAACTTATTCTAACCGACAAGTCCCTTATTGCTTCTGTCTTTATTTGGCTTAGTGTAGTTATCCTTATACTCTACGGCGGGTTAGTAATTGTCTAGTTTGTCTCAGCTTGAGTAGTGGGGGTTGGAAAAATTTCAGCATACTGGTTTGAGATCCACCCTTCCTCACTTTCTTCGTATTCGATTTTATACCAGCCAGTCGTCTCATCCGTTTCCAAAACTTCATATGTCTCCCCAGGCTCAACTCTTCCAACCTCCTCCCCCAAAGTCGACGGCTCGCTTCTTACTCTTAAAAACCCAACAGAGGTTGAGAGAATCTTAACCGTCCCCTTCTCCTCTTCTATTTCTTCCTCAATCTCCTCTTCTATTTCTTCCTGAACAGCCTCTTTGCTTTTTGCAAGATCAACAACCACCGTCAATTTATATCCTTCGCGCAACTGCACGTCAAACATTCTTTCTACAAAACCTTCAAAACTCACTATAATTGTATGCTTATCCTGAGTTATTGAGGAGGTTTTAAAAGGAGTAAATCCTTTAACTTGGCCGTCTATCGCAACCTGTGCCGTATCGGGTATCGAAATTATTGCAATGGCCGTGTCGCCTTTATCTATCTTCTCATACGAAATGACTTCACCACCCGACGCATCGGGTGTTTCTCCAAAGTCCCACTTTATTGCCGTTTGAATTCCCGGGACAAGATCAATTTTCGTTTCATATGGGGTTAATGGCGTTTCAAAAGACTCAGGGATTAGTTTAATTATTGCTTCACCCGGTTCCAACATTTTGTTATCAACAGGTGTTCTCCCCAATTCCTCTCCATTGACAAAAACTAAAGAGGCTGGATTTGTATTGATTATTACTCCTGCGGTTTTTGGTCTGAAGTACCCAATTAAAAAAAAGGCAGCAACCGCAAGAAGTACTAACCCCAAAAGTATAAGTACTATAGTTATTATTTTTCTCATCAGAATGTAGTTTAACAAACGAATATGAACTACTCAAGCTTAAAAGAGAAAGCCCCAAGTTATTCCCGAGGGTTTTGTGTTTAGAATCAAATTTAGGTAAAATAGACTACCATTTTCGCGAAGTTCGAATAATCCCGAATTATGGCCTGGTGGCGAAGTGGAAACGCTGCGGTCTGCAAAACCGCGATGCGGGGGTTCGATTCCCCCCCAGGCCTCCGAAATTTCCGGAATTCCTCTTTATTCCTCACGTATAAAATATCATACCGAATAAAACACGAAGTTTATTTGACTTTTGTAATTTCACAAGCTAAAATAACGCATCTCGCAAGTATTGCGAGATTTTTTGTGAAGTAGCATTCTTTTCAACTGCTCAAGCATTTGCTTGAGCTTTTCGTTTACTAAAAGCAAACGCACAGCTACTCCGGCTGGAATTAGGAGAATAAACCATGCAACTATCAATAAATCTGCCTACAAAGCGGCGCCTTGACTTACAATTAGTCAAAAAGCGAAAAAGCGTTAATGTTACTCCCCTATTCCCCGATTTGGGTAAAATACGTCGCATGCGACGTGGTAATAAAATTTCCCGTTTTTTCAGGCATATTTTTGAACACAACAAAATCCAAAAGATCCTCGGTACAAACTTAGCTCTTCTCGCAATTGCCAGTACATTCTTACCAACCAGCCATCCTTTCACTGAAGAAATCCAAGAAAGCACAATAACCCAAGTTCCCACGGTATTTACAACAGAAATTGCTATCCAATACCCTGTGGAGTTTGTTAAGACAACACAAGGATATCGTTTCTATCATCCCGCGGTTGACCTTGACGGGATAACCGGCGACCCCATTCGTCCCATTATGTCCGGCAAGGTTGAAGGCATACAATACTCCCAGCATGGTTACGGAAACGCCGTATTAGTTGATCACAGAGAAGGTATAATGTCCTTTTATGCTCATCTTTCGAAGATTTTTGTCTCCAAAGACCAAGAAGTTACAACATCAACAACTTTGGGAGAAATGGGTGCAACGGGAAGGGCATATGGCGACCATTTGCATTT